>Ga0228698_1000007_pt1 | contig 244593 bp, 242 predicted proteins | sample McNCre117_Aug_MG_FD_178015 | JGI IMG/M metagenome (GOLD analysis project Ga0228698, IMG submission 178015) | Freshwater microbial communities from McNutts Creek, Athens, Georgia, United States - 1-17_Aug_MG | ecosystem: Environmental > Aquatic > Freshwater > Creek | place: USA: Georgia... | reverse complement strand
AATGATCTACCGTCGCCCAATCAGCCCCGTAGTCCCTGATCCACAGTCACTGACCGAGAAGACAAAAAACAGAGAGAGAACAGAAAAACAACCGGCACCTATTGACAGGTCAATCCATACCAGGAGCAGCATTCATGCGCGATGGCTTGATCAGCGCTTGCGCCAAGCTTGAGCCGCGATGCACAAGCCGATCACAGCAAAGCCGACGAAGCACAGAAACGACCAGTTAGCGATCGAGCCGCCCAGAAACGTCCAGTCGACCTTGGTGCAATCGCCGCTGCCTTTGAAGATCATGGGGATGGCGCGGTTGATGGGGAAGTTTTCGACCATGCCGTAGAAGTCACGACCGCAGGTGACGATCTCGGGCGGGTACCACTGCAACCAGCTTTGCCGGGCGGCCACAAATGCGCCAAAACCGGCTTTGAGCGCCAGCAGCACGCCAAACACCGCCATGGCACCGGGCTTGCGCAGGCGTGAGCCCACCAGCGCGATGAGCGCGACACCGATGAGCGCATAACGCTGCACGATGCACATGGGGCATGGGTTCAGGCCCACCACGTGTTGCAGGTACAGGCCAAACGCCAGCATGCCCACACAAGACAGTGCGATGAGCGCCATCCAGCGCTGGAGGGTGATGGAAAACAAGGTCATGGGGGCTTTGCAAATGAAAACGGGAGCATTGTGCTCCCGTTGTGCTCGGCTGGTCGTGACGAAGGTCACAAAGCCGCTTGATGGCACCTGAATATCAGGCGTCGGCAAATGCCCGCTCGATCACAAAGGCACCCGGCGTGCTGGTGTTGCCTTCTTTCAAGCCGCGCTCTTCGCAGATGCGCTTGAGGTCTTTGAGCATCTCAGGCGAGCCGCAGATCATGATGCGGTCGGTCTCGGGGTTGAGCGCGGGCAGGCCCAGATCCGCAAACAGCTTGCCGTTCTCGATCAGGTCGGTCAGGCGGCCCTGGTTTTTGTAGGGCTCGCGGGTCACGGTGGGGTAGTAGAGCAGCTGATTGGTCACCATCTCGCCCAGGAACTCGTTGGCGGGCAGGTCCTTCGTGATGTAGTCGTGGTAGGCCAGCTCGTTGACCTGGCGCACGCCGTGCACCAGGATGACCTTCTCGAAACGCTCATAGGTCTCGGGGTCACGGATGATGCTCATGAAGGGGGCCAGACCGGTGCCGGTGGACATGAGGTACAGGTTTTTGCCAGGCAAGAGGTAGTCACACAGCAAGGTGCCTGTGGGCTTGCGGCCCACGACGATGGTGTCGCCCACCTGGATGTGTTGCAGCTTGGAGGTCAGCGGGCCGTCGGGCACCTTGATGCTCAGGAACTCGAGGTGTTCTTCGTAGTTGGCGCTGGCAATCGAGTAGGCGCGCAACAGCGGCTTGCCGTTGTCCTGGCGCAGGCCGATCATGGTGAAGTGACCGTTGGAAAAGCGCAGGGCCTGGTCGCGCGTGGTGGTGAAGCTGAACAGTCGGTCGGTCCAGTGGTGAACGCTCAGAACGCGCTCTTCGAGAAATGCACTCATGACTTCTTTTGGGTTGGGGGCCGGAACCAGAGTCCCGTGGCCACAAGGGGGAGCTGAAAGCTTGCTACAGTTGCGTTTTGAAAGACCGCGAGAAAAGTCGATCCTGTCGCAAAACAGGGCGTATTTTCGCTCGAACCGCTTACAACTGGAAATATTGAGATTTTATATCCGTATAACCAGTGCTTCTTAAGACACATCAAGGCAGCAATCACCATGGCACGTACCGTTCAATGCATCAAACTGGGCACCGAAGCAGAGGGTCTGGATTTTCCGCCCTACCCTGGTGATTTGGGCAAGCGCATTTGGGAGAGCGTGAGCAAGCAGGCCTGGGCCGATTGGCTCAAGCACCAGACCATGCTGGTCAATGAAAACCGCCTGAACCTGGCCGATCTGCGCGCCCGCCAGTACCTGGCCCGCCAAATGGAAAAGCATTTCTTTGGCGAAGGCGCGGACGCCGCGCAAGGCTACGTGCCCCCACCTGCCAACTGAGTTGAGCGCGGCTCTTCTGCGCAGCGAAGCGCACACACGCCAGGCGCTGGTCATCGGGGCGGGCTTGTCAGGCTCGGCTGTGGCGCACAGCCTGGCCACAAGGGGCTGGCGCGTCACGGTCATCGATCAAGCCCAAGGCGTTGGCGCAGGCGCATCGGGTTTGCCTGCGGGTTTGGCAGCGCCCCACGTCTCGCCAGACGACAACGTGCTCTCTCGCATCACACGTGCGGGCGTGCAAGCAACTTTGCGACGCGCGGAAGGCTTGCTGCAAAGCGGCACCGACTGGGCTCTGACGGGCGTTCTGGAACACAACCTGGCGGGCAAACGCAGACTGCCTGCGGTGCCTTCGGACTCACCCACGACCCATGCCGATCCGGTGCAAATTGCGGCTGCAGGACTTGCGCCCGACACACCAGCCCTCTGGCATGCAGAGGCGGGCTGGATCAGGCCCCGGCAACTGGTGGCCAAGCAACTGCAAACACCGGGCGTGCAGGTCTTGTGGGGACACGAGGCACACACCATTGAACGACGCGGCGAGCTGTGGACCGTGACCGATGCGCAAGGCCAGACATTGGGCCAAGCGCCCTTGCTGGTGGTGGCCAGCGCCTTTGACAGCCTGGCTTTGCTGCAGCCCCTGCCCGGTTTTGCCGTGCCGCTTAACCCTTTGCGTGGCCAAATCAGTTTTGGTCACATGCACGGTCTGACCGACGCACAGCGCCAGCTGCTGCCGCCGTTTCCGGTCAATGGCCACGGCAGCTTCATCAGCAACGTGCCGACTCCAGACGGCCAGCCCGGCTGGTACATCGGCTCCACCTTTGAGCGCAACTGCGAACAAGCGCCCGTGCGCGAGGAAGACCACGCCGCCAACCAGCTGCGCCTGGCGACTTTGCTGCCCGAATTGGGCGCGGCCATGCAAGACCAGTTTGGCCAGGAGCACGTGCAGGGTTGGGCCGGTTTGCGCTGCACCCTGCCCAACCGCCTGCCTGCTGTGGGCCCCATCGACAGCAAGCGTCTGCCCGGCCTGTGGCTGTGCGCGGGCATGGGCGCACGCGGCATCAGCCTGAGCGTGCTGTGCGGTGAACTCACAGCCGCGTGGTTGTGCGACGAGCCCCTGCCTTTGGAGGCTGCTTTGGCCAAGCACTTGGCGGCTGAGCGCTACGCTGGCAAAGCCCTGCCCCAATGACAACAGGCCCTTGACGGGCCTGTTGTGCTGGAAGGCTGTGAAGCCTTATTTCATCGCATCGGCTGGGCGACGCGCTTTCACATACGCGTCGGTTGGCTGGTAAGCCTTGCCGTCAGCATAGCGCCACTGCACCATGGTGCCCTTGCCGCCGCGCTGGTCGAGCTTGCCGACGTACGCACCCATGGTGGATTGTTGGTCAATCGCGCGGAACTCGGCCGGGCCAAACGGCGTGACGAACTTCAGACCGCGCATGGCGGCGACGAGTTTTTCGTTGTCGGTACTGTTGGCCTTTTTGATGCCCGCAAAGATGGCCTGCATCGTGGCGTAGCCCACCACCGAGCCGACCTTGGGGTTCTCGTTGAACTTCTTGTAATAGTTGGCGGCAAAGCTGGCGTGCTCTTTGTTGTCGAGCTGATCCCAGGGGTAGCCGGTCACGATCCAGCCCTTGGGCGTTTCGTCTTTCAGCACTTCCAGGTACTCGGGCTCGCCCGACAGCAGGGACACCACGGGCGTCTTGGGGAAGACGTTGCGCTGGTTGCCTTCGCGCACCAGCTTGGCCAAGTCAGCGCCAAAGGTCACGTTGAAGATCGCATCAGGTTTGCTGGCCATGGTGGCAGTCAGCGTGCTGCCCGCGTCGATCTTGCCCTGGGCGGGCCACTGCTCGCTCACAAACTCCACATCGGGGCGCTTGGCCTTGAGCAGCTCTTTGAAGCTGGCCACGGCGCTTTGGCCGTATTCGTAGTTGGGCGCAATCGTGGCCCAGCGCTTGGCGGGCAGCTTGGCCGCTTCTTCGACCAGCATGGCCGCTTGCATGTAAGTGCTGGGGCGCAGGCGGAAGGTGTAGCGGTTGCCTTTGTCCCAGACGATGGCATCCGTCAGCGGCTCGCTGGCCACGAACAGGCGCTTGTTTTTGGCAGCGTGGTCGGCCAGGGCCAGGCCCACATTGGACAAAAAGCCCCCAGCCAGCACATCGACCTTTTCTTTGGCGGTCAGCTCAATGGCGTGGCGCAAAGCCTCTTCGGGCTTGCCTGCATCGTCGCGGGCGATAACTTCGACCTTGCGGCCCAGCAGGCCGCCTTGGGCGTTGATCTCTTCGACGGCCAGCTGCCAGCCTTGTTTGTAGGGCTGGGTGAATTGGGGGATGGCCGAGTAGCTGTTGATCTCGCCAATCTTGATGGGGGTCTGTGCAAAAGCTGTGGCGGCGGCAACCAGCAAGCCGGCGGTCATAAAACGGCGCATAAGGTCCTAGGGGTTAGAGTTAAAAGAACGAGACTTTACCAGCGAGGCAAACCCATGTCGCGCAAGAGACCTTGTAAAAAAACCTGGACGGAGTGCCGCCGAACACCCCCCTGTTCGCCACGCCTCTTATAAACATTCGGAATATATCAACAACTAAAAAATCGTTTGTTTTGGCATAAAGAGCCTTTACAGTCGCCCGCATGATTGATTTCGGCTATGTTTTTGCAGGGTTCTTCGTGGGCACCATCGTGGGCCTGACGGGGGTGGGTGGCGGCTCTTTGATGACGCCCTTGCTCATCTTTTTCTTTGGCGTAAAGCCCTACATGGCTGTCGGCACCGACTTGTTGTTTGCGGCTTTCACCAAGCTGGGGGGCACTGTGAGTTTTGCCCGTCAACGCATCGTGCCCTGGCGCGTGGTGGGTTTGCTCAGTGCGGGCAGCATTCCGGCTTGCCTGGTGACTTTGGCCATCTTGCGCTGGGTGGGCCCTGCCGACCCCAAGGTGCAGGCCTTGATGACCACCACATTGGGCGTCGCCTTGCTGTTGACGGCAGCCGCCATGCTTTACAAGGCGGTGCGCGGTAAACAAGTGCCCCGCCAACTGGCCGAGCAGGATGAAGCCCGGGCCAGCACGCCCCGGCACTGGAGCTTGCCTTTGCTGTTTGGCGCGCTCATTGGCACCCTGGTGACCCTGACCTCGGTGGGCGCGGGTGCCATTGGCGTCACCGTGCTGATGGTGTTGTATCCTCTGCTCCCGCTGCCACGCATCGTGGCGGCAGACATCGCTTACGCCGTGCCTTTGACCTTGGTCGCAGGTCTGGGTCATGCGTCGATCGGCTCGGTCGACTGGCCTTTGCTGGCCAAACTGCTTGCAGGCTCCTTGCCTGGCATTTGGCTGGGTTCTCGCCTGACGCACCACACGCCCGACCGCGTGATCCGCTCCTTGCTGTCTGTCTTGCTGGCTTGGGCTGGCACCAAACTGGTTTTGATCTGAATTTCTTCGACTTGAAGTTGCAACATGTACCAATACACCGAATTTGACAAAGCGTTTGTACGCGCCCGCGCTGCCGAGCACCGTGACCAGCTGGAGCGCTGGCAAGCCGGTCAATTGACCGACGACCAGTTCCGCCCCCTGCGCCTGCAAAACGGCTGGTATGTGCAGCGCTACGCGCCCATGTTGCGCGTGGCCGTGCCTTACGGCGAAATCAACGCCGCCCAGATCAAGGTACTGGCCAAAATCGCCCGCGAATACGACACGCCCGATGCCGCCTTGCTGGCCGAAGCGCAAGCCACCCAAGACAAAATTGCCGGCCTGGCCCCCAAGCTGACCACCAACTACGGCCACTTCACCACCCGCCAGAACGTGCAGTTCAACTGGATTCCACTGGACAAATCGGCCGATGTGATGGAGCTGCTGGCCACCGTGAACATGCACGGCATCCAGACCAGCGGCAACTGCATCCGCAACACCACCACCGACGAGTTGGCCGGTGTGGCCGTGGATGAGGTGGTGGACCCCCGCCCGTATGCCGAGCTGATCCGCCAGTGGAGCACGCTGCACCCCGAGTTTGCGCACCTGCCGCGCAAGTTCAAGATCGCCATCACCGGTGCCACGGAAGACCGCGCTGCCATTGGCTGGCACGACGTGGGCCTGCAGGTGATCCAGAACGCTGCTGGCGAAGTGGGCTTCAAAGTGTTGGTCGGTGGCGGCATGGGCCGCACGCCCGTCAATGGTGTGGTGATCCGCGAATTCCTGCCTTGGCAGGACATCATGAATTACCTCGAAGCCGTGGTGCGTGTGTACAACCGCTGGGGCCGCCGCGACAACAAGTACAAGGCACGCATCAAGATCCTGGTCAAGGCCGAAGGTCAGCGCTACTTTGACGAAGTCGAGACCGAGTTCCGCCAGATTCTGGAGCACGATGGCGCACCGCACACCCTGCCGCAGGCCGAACTCGACCGCGTGAAAGCCGGTTTTGTGGACCCTGCCCTGAACTTGCCCGAGAACACAGACGAGTGGTTGGCACAAGCCGAAGCGGCACTCAGCATCGAAGCGGCCAAAACACCCACCTTTGCACGCTGGCTGGCACGCAACGTCAAACCCCACCGCAACCCGCAGCTGCGCGCCGTGTCGCTGTCGTTCAAGCGCCCTGGCTACGCCCCCGGTGACGCCACCGCCGAGCAGCTCGATGCCGCTGCCGCCTTGGTCGAGAAATACTCCGCTGGCGAAGCCCGCGTCTCGCACACCCAAAACCTGCTGCTGCCCTGGGTGCGCCTGGACCAGCTGCACGCCCTGTGGCTCGAAGCCAAGGCGCTGGGCGTGGCCCAGCCCAACATTGGCCTGTTGACCGACATGATCGCCTGCCCCGGCGGCGACTACTGCGCGCTGGCCAACGCCCGCTCCATCCCCACGGCCAGCGCCATCACCGAGCGCTACCAAGACCTGGACGAGCTGGAAGACCTGGGCCACATCGACTTCCACATCAGCGGCTGCATCAACTCCTGCGGTCACCACCACTCGGGCCACATCGGCATCCTGGGTGTCGATAAAGACGGCAAAGAGTGGTACCAGGTCACGCTGGGCGGCTCGGACGGCAAAGACCTGTCCGGCGCAGCCACGCCCGGCAAGGTGGTCGGCCCCTCGTTCTCTTCGTTTGAAGTGCCGGACGTGATTGAAGCGATTTTGGACACCTACAAACAGCTGCGCGTATCGACCGGCAACGGCAAGCAAGAAGCCTTCATCGAGACGCTGCGCCGCGTCGGCCAAGACCCGTTCAAGGCCGCTGCCAATGCGGCACGTCATCCGGCCGAGGAACCAACGGCCTGAAGCTTCCAGTAGGAGCCCAACTGTGTTGGGCGATTGCCTGAAAAAACAAAACGACCATGAAAATTATTTCCACACAAGAACACCAGGCTGCCAGCAAAAATGGCGTCCTTGAACTGGCCAACGACGTGGACCCGCGCACGCTCGACCTGTCAGGCATCACCCGCATTGACCTGCAATTTCCGGCCTTCACCGATGGCCGCGCCTACAGCCAGGCCTTTTTGCTGCGCCGTCGTTTGGACTTTGCGGGCGAATTGCGCGCCACGGGCGATGTGCTGATCGACCAACTCGTTCAGATGAAACGCACCGGCTTTGATGTGGCCGTGCTCAAAGACGGCGTGGACGCCAGCGCTGCTCAGCGCCAGCTGGACCGCTATGCCGGGTTCTACCAAGGCTCGGCTGTGGAGACGCAACCGCACTTTGCCAAGGCTGCCTGATGACCTCTTCTTTGATTGCTTCGCGCAACGCACCGCTCAAGGCCACCGAGCAAAACGCCAAAGCCAGCCCTGACTTTGCCGCCAAGCTGGCCGAAACCCAGGTCTTGCTGCAACGCGCTGCGGCGGAGTTCACCCCGCTGACCCAAGCCTCCAGCCTGGGCGCCGAAGACGTGGTGATCACGCACCTGATCAACAGCCTGCAGCTCGACATCCCCGTGTTTGTGCTGGAGACCGGCGCACTGCACACCGAGACCCTGGCGCTGCTGGAGCGCACGCAAGCGCATTCGCGTGCGCCCATCCACGTCTTTCGCCCTGAGCAAACATCGGTGATCCAGTTCGTGCGCGACAAAGGTCAGGACGCGATTTACAAGTCGATCGAGCTGCGCAAGGAATGCTGCGGCATCCGCAAGATGGAGCCACTGGCCCGCGCCCTGAAAGGCCAACGTGCCTGGATCACCGGCTTGCGCCAAGAACAATCCACCGCCCGCGCCGAGGTGCCGCTGCAAGACGACAGTGAAGTCGCAAGCAAAGGTCTGTCCAAGTTCAATCCGCTGGCCAAGTGGACCTGGGGCGATGTGTGGCACTACATCGCCGAGAACCAAGTGGACTACAACCCGCTGCACGACCAGTTTTTCCCGAGCATCGGCTGCGCCCCTTGCACCCGCGCCATCAGCCTGGGCGAAGAGTTCCGCGCGGGCCGCTGGTGGTGGGAAGACGAAGCGGCCAAGGAGTGCGGGTTGCACGTCAAGTCCTGATGCTTTCGGGGGGGTGATGTTTGGGGTGCGGCGGGCTCCTCAGAAGTCGCTTCGCGCCACACATCGTCGCCCTCCGCACCCCAAACATCACGTCAAACATTCCCTGCAATTCCAGAACACGCCTTGCCTGAATTGAGATACGAGAGAAACGCATATGAACGCCATGACACAAACCGAGTTGCACACCCTGAGCAACAGCCACCTGGATGCACTGGAAGAAGAGACGATCTTCATCCTGCGTGAAGTCGCCGCCGCCTTCGAGCGCCCCACCCTGCTGTTTTCAGGTGGCAAGGATTCGCTGGTCATGCTCAAGTGCGCTGAAAAAGCCTTTGGCGCGGGCCGCATTCCCTACCCGCTGCTGATGATCGACACCGGCCACAACTTCAAGGAAGTGACCGATTTCCGTGACTCGCGGGCCAAAGAACTCGGTGCCGAACTGATCGTGCGCAGCGTCGAAGACTCGATGAAGCGTGGCACCGTGCGCCTGGCCCACCCGGGCGAAAGCCGCAACGTGCACCAGTCGGTGACGCTGCTCGAAGCGATTGAAGAGTTCCGCTTTGACGCGCTGATCGGTGGCGCCCGCCGTGACGAAGAAAAGGCCCGCGCCAAAGAGCGCATCTTTTCGCACCGCGACAGCTTTGGCCAATGGCAGCCCAAGGCCCAGCGCCCCGAGCTGTGGACCCTGTTCAACACCCGCTTGCAGCCGGGCGAGCACTTCCGCGTGTTCCCGATCAGCAACTGGACCGAGCTGGACGTGTGGCAATACATCGCCCGCGAAAACATCGCGCTGCCTTCGATCTACTACACCCACAAGCGCGAGGTGGTGGACCGCCGTGGCCTCTTGGTTCCAGTGACCGAGTTGACACCGCCCAAAGACGGCGAAGAAGTCGTGGTGCGCGACGTGCGTTTTCGCACCGTGGGCGACATCACCTGCACCTGCCCGGTGGAGAGCGATGCGGCCACGCCCGAGCAGATCGTGATTGAGACGCTGGCGGCCGACGTGAGCGAGCGCGGCGCGACCCGCATGGACGACAAGACGTCCGAGGCTTCGATGGAGAAGCGCAAAAAAGACGGCTATTTCTGATCAGGGAGCAAAAGACATGAGCAACAACCAACACTTTTCTGCCCTCAAATTCATCACCTGCGGCTCCGTCGACGACGGCAAGAGCACGCTGATCGGCCGCCTGCTGGTGGACACCAAGGCCGTGCTGCAAGACCACTTGGCGGGCGTGCAGCGTTCGGGTGAAACCGATCTGGCCCTGCTGACCGACGGCCTGAGCGCCGAGCGCGAGCAAGGCATCACCATCGACGTGGCTTACCGCTACTTCAACACCGAAGCGCGCAAGTTCATCATTGGCGATGCGCCCGGCCACGAGCAGTACACCCGCAACATGGTCACTGCCGCATCAAGCGCCGACGCCGCCGTGGTGCTGGTGGACGCCATCAAGCTGGACTGGGCCAACCCCGACTTGCAACTGCTGCCGCAAACCCGCCGCCACTCGCTGCTGGTCAACCTGCTGCGCGTGCCGTCTGTCGTGTTTGCCATCAACAAGCTCGACGCCGTGGCCGATGCGGCTGTGGCGTACAAGAACATCGCAGGTGCTTTGAACAAGTTCGCCAAGGAAGCAGGCATCACCGTCACCGCCATGGTGCCCGTGTCGGCCCTCAAGGGCTGGAACGTGGTTGAGTCACAGCCTGAATGGTGTGGCTACACAGGCCCCAGCCTTCTGAGCATCCTCGAAGACCTGCCTGTGACGCCTGCCGAGACGGATGTGGCGTTCAGCTTCCCAGTGCAGTGGGTCGAAAAATTCCACGACTCCGGCGTGACCACCCAGGGCCGCCGCGTGTTCTGGGGCCGCGTGGCCACAGGCAGCATCGAGCCGGGTCAGACCGTCAAGGTTTTCCCCAGCGGCCAGACCGCCCTGGTGTCGCATGTGCTGTCGGCCACCCGCCAACCGCAAGGCAAAGCCGCAGGCCACAGCGCAGGCATCGTGCTCGACCGCGAGGTGGACGTGTCGCGTGGCGACTGGCTGCTTGCGGCCGAAGGCGCGCCCGAAGGCCAGCGACAGCTGAACACCACCGTGGCCTGGATGGACGACGAGCCCCTGGTGGCTGGCCGCCTGTACTGGGCGCTGCACGGTCACCGCTGGGTCAAAGTCAAGGTGCAGCGCGTGGTGCACCGCCTGAACGTGAACACCCTGGCCGAGGAAGAGGCCACCGAGCTGGCCCCCAACGCCATCGGCCACGTCACCCTGGCCCTGCAAGAGCCGCTGGTCACCCTGCCCTTTGCCCAGTCGCGCATCCTCGGCGCACTGGTGCTGGTGGACACCGCCACCCACAAAACCTCAGGCGCCGTGTTGGTGAACTGATCTCCTTTAAAATCATGGGTTTGGCGTTGCATGTGCAGTGCCGCCCCTTTTTCCGAGTCCATCATGACCCACGTTGTTTCCGAATCCTGTATCCAGTGCAAATACACCGACTGTGTGGATGTTTGCCCTGTGGATTGCTTCCGCGAAGGCCCCAACTTCTTGACCATCGACCCCGATGAGTGCATCGACTGCGCCGTGTGCATCCCCGAGTGCCCTGTCAACGCGATCTATGCCGAAGAAGACTTGCCGGCCGATCAGCAGCACATGACCCAGATCAACGCCGAGCTGGCCTTGTTGCCCACCTGGAAGAGCATCACCAAGCGCAAGGCCCCCATGGCCGACGCCGATCAGTGGAAAGACAAGACCGGCAAGTTGGCCGCTCTGATCCGCTGAACGACAGCACCCCTGCACGATGGCCGAATCTCTCGGCCATTTTTTTTAAAGCGCTCACTGCCCATGTCGACACGCATTGAAACCGAAGCCTTGGTCATTGGCGCAGGCCCCGTGGGTCTGTTCCAGGTGTTCCAGCTGGGGCTACAAGGCATTGGCTGCCATGTGGTCGATGCCCTGCCCCATGTGGGCGGGCAATGCGCCGAGTTGTATGCGGACAAGCCGATTTACGACATCCCCGGCATCCCGGTGTGCACCGGTCGCGAGTTGGTGGCGCGTTTGCAGCAGCAGATTGCACCGTTCAAGCCTTCGTTCCATCTGAGCCAGCTGGTCTCTCGACTGGAGCGCCAAGCCGATGGCCGCTGGCTCGTCGAAACCACCACCGGCAGCAGCTTCATCGCATCCACCGTCTTCTTGGCCGCAGGCGTCGGCGCTTTTGTGCCACGCCAGCTGGTGATCGACGGGCTGGAAGCGTTCAACGGCACGCAGGTTTTTGCCCAAGAGGCCGACCCCGCACGTTGGGCTGGCCAGCACTTGGTGGTGGCCGGTGACGGTGACGCCGCTTTGCAAACCTGCCTGGACGCCTGTGAACAGGCCGCCTTGGGCGCGGGTCCCGCCAGCGTCACGCTTTTGCACCGCCGAGACCAGTTCACCGCCCAGCCAGAGCGCATCGCCCTGATGCGACAAGCCTGCGCCGCTGGCCGCATGCGCTTTGTGCCGGGCCAGCCGACTGGCCTGCGCAGTGAAGCGGGCCGTCTGCAGGCCTTGGAGCTGCTCACCCCCCAAGGCGATTCGGAATGGTTGCCCCTGGATTTGTTGCAAACCTGCCTGGGCCTGTCGCCCAAACTGGGGCCCATTGCGCAATGGGGCCTGGCCATGGAACGCAAGCAACTGGTGGTCAACACCGAAAACTTCGGCACCTCCGAGCCGGGCATTTTTGCCGTGGGCGACATCAACACCTACCCCGGCAAGAAGAAGCTGATCCTGTGCGGCTTTCACGAGGCCACCTTGGCCGCTTTTGGCGCTGTGGCCTTGTTGCGGCCCGCCGAAAAAACCCTGCTGCAGTACACGACCACATCGACGCTGCTGCACAAGCGCTTGGGCGTCGCGTAAAATCAACCCGCGCTGCATAAGATGCAGCGCATTCGCTAGGGGTGTTGAAGTCCGTGAGGGCTTCGACTGAGAAAGTCCCTTTGAACCTGATTGAGGTAATCCTCGCGCAGGGAAGCTTGTCAAAAGAACAGCATCCAACTCTGGATTCGCCACGTTCCCAGTGAGCCGACCTGCCATTACGTTGAAGGAAACGTCATGGCATTTTTTTCGCCATTCTCCCGCCGGTCTTCTGACCGTTTTGTTTTTCGTGCCAGCCAATTGGCCAGCGCTGTGGCCATGCTCGCTGCCGGCATGGCCCACGCACAAAGCACCAACGAAATCACCATCACCGACACCGCCCCCTCGCAGGTGAGTGGCTTTGGCGATGTGCCTTTGAGCAAAGCGCCGTTCAGCGCCATCAGCTTTGACCGCCAGGTACTGCAAGACATTGGCGCACAGCGCGTGTCGGACGCCCTGCGCCTGGACGCCAGCGTGGCCGACAGCTACAACTCGCCCGCTTATTGGGACATGCTGAGCGTGCGCGGCTACACCCTGGACAACCGCTACAACTACCGCCGCGAAGGCTTGCCGATTTCGGCCGAAACCATGATCGGCATGGACAACAAGGAACGCATCGAACTGTTCAAAGGCACCAGCGGCATCCAGGCAGGCACCAGTGCGCCAGGCGGTTTGGTCAACTACGTGGTCAAGCGTGCCCCCAGCGGCAACGACGAAGTCATCCGCAGCGTGAGCGCCAGTTATGGCCCGGGCCAAAGCAGCAGCGTGGGGCTGGACCTGGGTGGCCGCTTCGGTGAGAACAAAGACTTCGGCTACCGATTCAACGCCGCCTACGAAGACCTGAACCCCTACATCCGCAACACCCAAGGCCACCGCAACCTGATCGCTCTGGCCATGGACTGGCGCATCTCGGCCGACAGCAAGCTGGAATGGGAAATCGAAAAGAGCGAGCGCCAGCAGATGGGGGTCAATGGCTATAGCCTGTTGGGCGACAAACTGCCTGCCCCCGTGGATGGTAAAACCAACCTGACTCGCCAAAGCTGGTCGGTGCCTGGCGTGTTTGCGGGCACCACAGGCTCGGTGCGCTTCAAGCAAAGCCTGGGCGATGGTTGGCTGTGGACGACCAGCTATGGTGCGCAGCGATTGAAGACGGATGACCGACTGACATTTGGTTATGGATGCGATCTAAATCAAAGTTATACAGAATTTTGTCCAAATGGCCCAGGGAGTAACAATCGACTCGCTATTTCAGACTTTAGAAGTGAAAACGAACGACGCATAGTCGATGCCATCCAAACAAACTTAATGAAGCAAGTGTTGGTTGGTCAAACAATTCATAACATTCAAATGAGCGCCTCACGTCATCGCTCACTCATTCGACCATCTGAATTAAGCACATGGAACGAATCGGGATGGACCACTTTCGATGGAGGAGGTGTTAATCAGGCAGCGCCAACTCCAAACTCACCAAACACAAACCTCAGCGAATACAACACGGCAATTGCTATCAACGATCAGATTGAAATCAATGGCAAGTCTTCTATTTGGCTCGGATTACGGCATACACAATTGAGCAGAAGCAGCATTTCAACGGATGGCAGTGAAGCCACAAGTGATCACCGATCATTCACTACACCTTGGTTGGCCACTGCTTACAAGTTAAACACCACTGAAACGGTTTATGCCAGTTATGGCCAAGGTGTAGAAACTGAAGTCGCGCCAAATCGGGCGACTTACACCAACGCGGGCCAAGCACTCCCTGCTTTGCGCAGCAAGCAGTACGAGCTGGGACTCAAGAGCCAGACAACCACCACACGTTGGCAAGCCACCGTCTTTGACATCACACGACCACAGTCTGCGGATGCCTGCAATGCAGAGGGTGACGTCTGCACACGTCAAATCGATGGCCAAGCACACCACCGCGGTCTGGAACTGTCCGGTGGCCTCACGCATGGCCAATGGAATGGCGATGTGAGCGCCGCCTGGATCGATGCCAAGCGCCAAAACGCTGAGATTGACCCGACCATCAACGGACAAACTGCTTTGAATGTGCCTCGCATGACTTTGCGTGGTCTGGTTCAATACCGCTTCACCGAAGTCCCTGGCCTGCGCAGCAGTCTGCGCGTAAGCCATGAAGGCGAGCGGCGTGTGCTGGAAAATGGCAGCATCAACTTGCCGGCATGGACCACGGTGGACTTTGCCATGCATTACGACACGCGCATTGAGGGCACCCGCACGCAATGGACGCTGGCGATCGACAACCTGGCAGACCGCCATTACTGGCGCGAGTCGCCCAAAGAATTCGGTCACTATTACCTTTATCCGGGAGCACCACGCACACTGCGTTTGGCCGTCAAGGCGAGCTTCTGAAATGGTGTGTGCAGATTTTTTGAAAAATCTGCATCTTCCTCTCAAAAGCAGCAAAATATGACGCTATAATTTATGTATTGTTCCTCAATAGCTCAGTCGGTAGAGCGCCGGACTGTTAATCCGTAGGTCCCTGGTTCGAGCCCAGGTTGAGGAGCCAAATCTCTAAGCTCTGAGCTGCTTAGAATGAAAGTGCCTGCTAACAAGCAGGCATTTTTTTGTCTACGCACTGACTACGCACTTCTTGTCTTGGCCTTCATTCGCTTGTAAGCTGTTCAGAAAGCAGTCTTGAACAGCGAAGAATGAGCGAAAAAAAAGACACAACACACATCCTTGTTCCGCACAAGCTAGTGCTATTCAAACGGCCTCGCAGCGAAGTCTGGCAATGTCGCTTTCAGATTGACAGCAAATGGCAGCGCTCAAGCACCGGCTGTCATGACTTTGCTGAAGCTCGTGAAAAAGCGTTTGACGTACTCTATGAAGCAGGCGTCCGAAAAAAGCTCAACTACGTACCTGTCACACGTAGTTTCAAAAATGTCGCTGAGTACACGCTCAAAAAACTTGATGAAGCTCGTGATACACCGGATTTCAAGCCTGTCTTTGAAGAGTACAAAGTTCTGATCACGAAGTACCTTGTTCCATTTTTCGGCAAATACAAAATTGACAGCATCACATACGCGCTAATTGAACAATTCAAGACAGGGCGTGTCCGGAATTTTGTGTAAACGGGGCGGACATCAAATATCGGAGAGACGATCTCCGAACTCGATGGTAAACCGGGTCAATGCAGCCTTCCAATCTCGGATGGGCATCGACCACTTCACGCTGATGTTGCGCAGCGCCAAGTAAAACAGTTTGACCAACGGACGTATGCAACTGTTTGTCCCCAAGGTTTCACAAGAGGCTCTTTGACAGAGATCGCTCCTTCGGATAACGCCTTGGCATGCGCTTGATCTACGTTTTCTGTCACCAGCGCGATCTCTATTCCTAGCGGTTGTTCGGACTGACTTGCTTTAACGAAACCATTTGGCAAATTTGATTCACCAAGGTCATGAGTCGCAAATGCAAGTGCTGTAGCACCGGTTTCCATTTCGCCATAACCCGATTCATGAACGAATCGTCGCTTTAAGCCAAATGCTCTTTCAAAAAATTCCACCGATGCCAGAACGTCCGGTACATAAACAATGGTGTAGCCAAATTTCATCATGTCTCACTTACTCAATGCCAAATCTGACTTGCCTTTTGCTGTGAACTTCCACCAGGGCAGCGATTGCCCAGTTTGCATGAAGTGCTTCACAGACAAAAGCGTGTAATAGACGCAGGGGTCATGCTGGTGTCCCATGACGGACTTCAATTCGTTGAAAATTTTCAAAGAATTTTGACCATCTAAATCGGCGGGCGAACAAATCCCAATGGCTATCAGGTCAGCAGCAATGGCCTTCCCAATATTCGGTAAATCTGTCAGCTTTGTCAGCATTGTGGTGCCTGGCCCCGTTCTATTTGACCGTCATTTTCGTCGAACTTGAACAACCGAAGTCACGCTTGTTGCAAGACCACCCTTTATTTGACAGACAAGCCCCGCGCTGCAGCCATCGCTGCCTGCAGTTGAGGCAACAGGTTTTTGGCCGCTTGCTCGCCCGTCTGCCGGGCATGGTCAAAGAACGCAGGCGTGGGCCATGTGTTGAAACCCAAATCAGGATGAATCACAAAGTCAGCGTCCTCCAGTTCCGGGTCGATTCTGGCGCGGCGCTTGGCCTCTCGGGCCAGCCTGGCCGCTGAGGTGTCCGCCGGGGCTGTGCCAGGCACAGCCGTCACATCGACGGCAATGACAAATTGGGCACCGGCCTGCCTTGCGGCGCGCACGGCCACGGGCAAGGACTCATCACCGTCTTCGTACTCCACACCCTGAATGCCCACGGGCGAAATGATTTGGCTCACGGCGCTCGATGCCCTGACGGCCACGCCCGCATTGCCGGACTGGAAAAAGACCGGTTGCTTGTCATTCAAGCGCGTGGCCACTGCGATGAATTTCCGGGGCATGGCTTCGATGCGAGGACTTTGCAAACGGTCATTCACAAAGTCCTGCAGCCTTTGGCCATGGATCCATCCACGGTCCGCAAAGACCGAAAAATCAAACACGGTCAAAGGGCCGCCTTGCTTGGAGAGTTCGTCGATTTCCGATGCCTTGTAGCCATGCGCCCAGAATGCACCGATCAAGGAGCCCACACTGGAGCCCACCACCAAGTCGTAATCGATGTCCGCTTGCTCCAGCACTTTCATGACGCCGATGTGCGCATAGCCACGCGGGCCACCGCTGCCCAACACCAAGGCCACTTGTGGCCTCGGGTTCATGGCCGGCACCGATGCCAAGGGCACGGGGCTGTCCGCTTGCGTGTAGTTGAAGCTGCTGCACCCTGCGATCTGAGCCCATGCAATGGCCACAGCAGCCCACTTCACGATGAACCGCCAAGACTCATTTCGCATGATGCACGGACTCCGCTGAATGGCTGGACGCGAGCGCCGACTGAATCATGGACATCATGAAATCCTTGGATTGCGCTTGCACGCCTTTGGACAAGACCAGGTGCTGCATGACGTTCGACTGCTCGATGGTCGCCAGCCCATGCAAGGCAGACCAGATGAAAAGAGCTTCCAGTTCAGCCTGTTTTTTGGCATTCTTATTGGAGCCGTGCTTGCTCAGCAAGTTGTGCCTGAGCACATCAAAAGCATGCACCGCGTGCTTGACCAAGTCCGGGTGTGCTGCGGGCTCTGGCCAGGGCGTGCCAAACATCAAGCGGTATTCCAGTGGCTTGAGCGCGGCGTAACGCATGTAGGCCTCACCCATGCCGCGAAGCGCATCGTCCGAATGGGCTTGGGCGTTTTGGTCCAGATATTGGGCAAAGTCTTCAAAACACCGGCGCATGATTTCAGCCAGCAGATGGTCCCGACTGGGAAAGTGCCGGTAAGGCGCTTGGTGCGAAATATCCAGCCGCCGGGACACGTCCCGCATGCTCAGGCCCTCGACGCCCTGCTCGGCAATGACGTCTCGGGCCGCCTGAATGCAGGCCTCTTTCAGTTCCAGATCGTTGATGGTTTTGGCCATGCGAGGCTCCTTGGATACCGCAAGTGGGAATGAATCGAAACCTTGCGCACCATTTTTGTTGACAGTGTCTACATGCTAAATCAAAATAGTTGACACCGTCAACATGAAAGACTGATGTGCAAGAAAATGACTTTGTGGCTTCGATCGTTCGATCCCTTGGAGATCTGACAACACTGTCCTTCGCCTCCAGGGCTTTGTTGATCTATGGCGGCTTGATGGGGCTCGCCTGTGCGCTCACTTACTTCATGTCGTTCAGCGATGCACGCACCTTGCGCGAGGTCGGCATCTGGGTCAAGCCCATGAAATTCATGGCTGCCACCGCCCTGTTTGTCTGGACCACCGTGTGGCTCAGCGAATGGGCCAATCCGGCTGTGGCGCAAGGCCATGCCTACCAAAGCATCTGCCTGTTGATCTTCCTCACCTCTTTGTTTGAAGTGGTGTACATCAGTTACCAGGCCTCGCAAGGGGCGGCGTCGCACTACAACACCAGCGACCCGTTACACGCTTTCATGTTTGGCCTGATGGGCCTGGCCGCGGTCGGGCTCACCGCCTCACAAGGCTGGCTGGCCTGGGAACTGTGGACAGCGCGTGGGCCCCAAGGCCTGTCGGTCACAGCTTGGAGCATCGTCGTGGGCTTGGCGCTGACCTTTGTCTTGTCCACAGTGAGTGGCTTCATGCTGGGCGGCCACCAGCCACCGGCAGGCCTTGGCCTGCCCCTGGTCGGCTGGCACCTGCACCAAGACATTCGCCCATCGCATTTTTTGGGCGTGCACGCCCAGCAACTCATCCCTTTGTGGGGACTGATCGCCGAACGGTGTTTTGGCAGTCACGCCACGCAAGCCTTGGGTGCTGGGTCTGCGCTGTATGTGCTGGCTTGGGGCGTTCTGACGGGGTTCGCGCTCCAAAGGTAAATCACTCCACCGTGATCTTCTCGTCCTTCACGATCTTGGCCATGGCCGAGATCTCGGCCTTGAGCCAGTTGCCAAACTCCACCGGGCTCATGGCCGAGGGCTCTGCGCCCAGCGTGTTCAGGCGTTCGCGCACATCGGGCAGAGCCGCGATGCGCTGCACTTCGGCGTGCAGTTTGTCGATGACGGCTTTGGGTGTGCCCGCGGGGGCCAGCAGGCCTTGAAAACTCCCCGTCAAAAAGCCCGGCAGACTTTCGGCCACGGTGGGGGTGTCGGGCAGTTGTGCATTGCGCTTGGCGCTCGATATGGCGATCAGTTTGATCTTGCCCGCCTTCACATGCGGATAGGTCGCCACCATGCCGTTGAACATGACGTCCACCTGGCCGCCAATCAAATCGGTGATGGCTTGTGCGCCGCCTTTGTAGGGCACATAACCCCACTCGATGCCGCTGCGCTGCGCGTACATGACGCCTGCCAAGTGCGAGGCGCTGCCCATGCCTGCGGCCACCGCGTAATTGAGCTTGCCCTTTTGCGCTTTGGCGTAGGCCACCAGCTCAGCCGGTGTGTTGGCGGGCACCTTGGTGCTCACGGCCAGCAGGTGCGGCGAATACGCCACCATGGCCACCGGGGCAAAGTCGTTGGCCACATTGAAAGGCAGCTTGAACAAAGCCGGGCTGATGACCAGATTGTCCACATCCATCAGCACCAGGGTGTAGCCGTCCGCTGCCGACTTGGCCACCGCGTCGGCCCCCAGGTTGCCGCTCGACCCTGGCTTGTTCTCGACCACCACGGGCTGGCCCCAGCTTTCGGTCATTTTCTGGCCCAGCATGCGGGCCAGCACATCAGACGTGCCGCCAGCCGGGAACGGCACCACAATTTTGATGGGCTTGGCGGGGTATGCCGCCGGGGTCTGGGCCTGAGTCCCGACGCACAGCATCAGCGCAAGACCCGTGGCTATGAGGTTTTTGATCATGGTGACCACCGTCAGTCGAGTTTGATGTTCGCCGCCTTGATGACCTGCGCCCATTTCTCTATCTCGGCCTTCTGGAAAGCCTGCACCTGTTCAGGTGTCAGGGTGGAAGGTTGCATACCCAGGCCTTTGATGCGTTCTTGCATCTCGGGGGTCTGGATGATCTTCAAAATCTCGGTGTGCAGTTTGTCCACGATGGGCTTGGGCGTGCCTGCGGGCGCAAACAGTGCCTGCCAGGAGACGACTTCAAAACCCTGGGTGCCGGGCCAGCCCGATTCGGCCACCGTGGGCACATCGGGCAAGGCATCGGTCAGGCGTTTGGCCGAGGTCACGGCCAGTGCGCGCAACTTGCCACTCGGGATATGGGCACCGGCGACCACCGTGGTGTCAAACATGAAATCGACCTGACCGCTCATCACATCCTGAATGGCGGGTGCACTGCCCTTGTAGGGCACATGTGTGAATTTGACCCCCGCCTTGAAGGCCAGCAACTCTTGCGCCAGATGCTGAGAAGTGCCGTTGCCCGCAGAGGCCCCCGACAACTTACCGGGGTTGGCTTTGGCTGCGGTCAACAGATCTTTGAGCGTTTTGTAAGGGCTGTTGGCCGCCACCACCAGCACCACCGGGTTGGTGCCATACAGATACACCGGTGTGAACGACTTGAGCGGGTCATAGCCCAGCTTCGGGTACAGGCTCACGTTGATGGCGTGCGAGCTGATCGTGCCACCCAGCAGGCTGTAGCCATCGGCCGGGGCTCGGGCTGCGATCTCGGAGCCCACACTGCCACCCGCGCCGCCTTTGTTTTCAATGACCAGCGTGGTGCCCAAAGCCGTGCCCAGCTTTTGCGAAACGACACGGGCCAGGATGTCGGTGGTGCCGCCCGCCGGAAAGGCGACCAGGTAGTTGATGGGTTTGGAAGGCCACGGTGCAGCCTGGGCGAAGGCTGAAGGGACCAGCACAGCAGTGGCGCAGGCCACGGCGGACTGAATGAATTGACGGCGTTGTGTCATGAAGGTCTCCTTGTTGTACTCAGGTGATCGGAGCAGGATTGAACAGCACCAGCGCATTGTGCAGCTTCCACTGCTCGGCCCAGGTCTTGCGGCCACTGGCCACGTCCAGCAACAGGCGAAACAGTTCCCAGCCTGCTTCTTCGATGCTGATCTCGCCATCGGCAATGCGCCCGGCGTTCATGTCCATCAGGTCGTGCCAGCGGCGGGCCAGATCCGTGCGGGTGGCCACCTTGACCACGGGGCAGGCTTGCAGGCCATACGGCGTGCCACGACCGGTGGTGAAAACATGCAGGTTCATGCCGGCGGCCAGTTGCAGCGTGCCGCAAATGAAATCGCTGGCAGGCGTGGCCGCAAAGACCAGGCCTTTTTGATCCGGGGCCAGTTTGTTGCCGGGGGCCAGCACGCTGCCAATGGCGGCCGAACCGCTCTTGATGATGGAGCCCATGGCTTTTTCAGCAATGTTGGACAAGCCACCCGCCTTGTTGCCCGGTGTGGTGTTGGCGGTGCGGTCGGCGCGGCCGCGCTCCAGGTACTGGTCGTACCAGGCCAGCTCACGCACGATGTCTTGCGCCACTTGCGGGGTGGCGGCGCGGCTGGTGAGTTGCTCCACCGCGTCGCGCACCTCGGTGTTTTCAGAGAACATCACCGTGGCCCCGGCGCGCACCAGCAGATCGCTCATGAAACCCACCGCCGGGTTGGCGGTCACGCCCGAAAACGCATCGCTGCCGCCGCACTGCACCCCAACCACCAGCGCGCTCGCGGGCACCGTCTGGCGGCGTCGGGCGTTCAGGCGCTCCAGATGCGGTCGGGCGCTTTGCACAATGTGCTCCATCATGGACATGAAACCCACATGTGCATCGTCTTGCAGGCACACCACATCAGGTCCCTGCCCGGCCTCTCGGGCGTCGTGGATCGGAAAGCTCCCCGCAGGCAATAAGCGGTCGGGCTGCAATTTTTCACAGCCCAGGCTGACCACCATCACTTCCCCGCCAAAGTTGGGGTTCAGGCTGATGTTGCGCAAGGTGCGGATCGGGATCTCTGCCCCCGGCGCATCGATCGCAACACCACAGCCATAACTGTGCTCCAGGCCCACCACGCCGTCGACATTCGGAAACAGGGGCAGCAGTTCGCGCTCGATGCGTTCCACCGCCATCCTGACCACACCGGCCACGCACTGCACCGTGGTGGTGATGGCCAGCAAATTGCGTGTGCCCACCGAGCCATCGGCGTTGACATAGCCTTCAAAAGTGTGGCCTTGCAGGGCCTCCAGTGCTGCGGGTCGGACTGTCGCCATAGGCAAGTCCTGCAACTGGCGGGCTGCAGGAATGTCGAGCAGGCGCTCATGCACCCAACTGCCCGCCGGTATGGCCTGACGGGCAAAACCCACGGGCACGTTGTAGCGCAGCACTGCATCACCAGGCGCCATATCGGTGAGCGCCACTTTGTGGCCCTGAGGCACCTTGTCGCGCAGAACCAGACCTTCGGCAACCCCGGCAGGCATGACAGTGCCTGCGGGCAAACCGCCGTCATTGGCGATGATGGCCACGTTGTCTGCCGGGTGCATGCGGATCGCCAGAGGCGGACGGCTCATGCTCATGATGCGGGGTCCTGTCTCTTCACTTGAGCAAATTGGGCAGCCACAGCGTGAACTGCGGCACGTAAGTCACCAGCAGCATGGCCACGGTCAGTGCCCCATAAAAAGGTGCAATGGTGCGCATGACCTGCCCGACCGAGATGCCGCCAATTGCGCAACCCACGAACTGGACCGACCCGACAGGTGGCGTGTTCAGGCCCAGGGCACAGTTGATCAGCAGCATGATGCCGAACTGCATCGGGTCCATGCCAAAGTGCATGGCAATCGGCATGAAGATCGGCGTGCAGATCAGGATGGTGGCCGCCATGTCGAGAAAGGTGCCCAGGATGAACAACAGGATGTTGATCATCAGGAAGATCACCCACGGTTCGCTGCTGACTTTTTGCATCAGCTCACCGGTCATTTGCGGCACCTCGTACAAGGCCATGAAATAGCCAAAGGCGTTTGATATGCCGATCAGGAGCAACACCACGCCGGTGGTCTTGCAAGCTTTTGCGCAGGCTTTGAAAAAGTTCTTCACTGTCAGCGTGCGGTAGACGATCACCGTGACGAACAATGCCCAGGCCACCGCGATCGAAGCCGATTCTGTCGCCGTAAAGGCCCCCGACAAAATACCGCCCAAAATGATGACCACCACAAACAGCCCGGGCAGCGCAGCCCCAAAGGCCTTGAGCACTTCAAGCCAACCGGGAAAGTTGCCGTGGATCGGGTAACCCCGCCGCACCGCCACCCAATAGGCCGCGCCCAGGTTGCACAGCGTCAGGATGATGGCTGGCACCAGGCCCGCCAGAATCAAACCCAGCACGCTCACCGAAGCCAGGCCAGAAGCCGCGAGGGTGAAAATGATCATGTTGTGCGAGGTGGGCATGATGGCCCCGACCAGCGCGGCATGGGTGGTCACGTTCACCGCATAGTCGGCGTCGTAGCCTTCCTTTTTCATGAGCGGAATCATGACCGAGCCCATGGCCGACACATCGGCCAGGGGTGATCCGGCCACACCGCCAAAAATGGTGCAGCCAATCACGTTGCTCATGCCCAGGCCGCCACGCACATGGCCCACGAGGCTGTTGGCAAAACGCACAATGCGGTCGGCAATGCCACCGTAGAGCATCAGCTCACCCGCAAACACAAAAAACGGGATGGCCAGAAAGGAAAACACCTGCATGCCTCCGACCATTTTCTGAAACACCATGGCTACTGGCAGACCGGCTGCCACGATGGTGGCCACCGATGAAAGACCAATGGCAAAGGCCACCGGCACACCCAGGATCAGCAACAGCGTGAAGCTGAGGGCAAGAACAGTCAATTCCATGGTTTTTATTCCCAAACTGGCTCAACCACTTCACCGCGCAACAGCGCAACGATGTGTTCAAGCGAAAACAGCACGATCAAAGCACCCGCGATGATCACCGGCACATAGTCGATCCCGTCCGGCACGGGCAACATGGGCTTTTTCTCGTCCCACTTGGCTGAGGCCCACAGCCATCCACCCTGCACCATCAACACACCGAAAACACCGACCAGGGCGTGAATCAGTATTTCAATCCGGTGCTGCCATTTTTCGGGCAGCAAGACCACAAGCGACTCCAGACCGATGTGGCCAGCATCGCGTACCCCCACGGCCAGGCCGAAGGCGGTCACAAAGAGAACGATCAGCATGGCCAGGGCTTCAGCCCAGGTCGGCGTGTCGTTGAGTACATAGCGACCGATGACCTGCCACTGCACGCACAGGATCACGGTGATCAGTCCGATCACAGCAAGGACCAGACAGAGCCTGGAGACGGTCGCACAAAATTTGGTGAACATGAAAAAACTCCAGCCCCTGGCTCTGCGCCAGGGGCATCAGGGATGCACAAAAAGCTTCAGCCGATCACTTGGTGTCCTGAATGGCTTTGATGGCGCGCTTCATTTCGGGTGTGGTCATGAACTTGTCGTAGACCGGGCCCATCACGGCCTGGAAAGACTTCTTGTCCACTTCCACAATCTCGGCACCTGCAGCCTTCACGTTGGCCAGTGATTTGTTTTCAGCCTCGTCCCAGGCCTTGCGCTCCACCGCCACCGACTCTTTGGCGGCCTGGCGGATCATGGCTTGCTCATTGGCAGGCAGCTTGTCCCACACCACTTTGGACATCACCAGAATTTCAGGCGCCATCGAGTGCTCAGTCTTGGAATAAACCTTGACGGCTTCCACGTGCTTGGCGGTGTCAAACGAGGGAATGTTGTTTTCTGCCGCATCGATCAGGCCCGTTTTCAGGCCGGTGTAGACCTCGCCATAAGGCATGGGTGTGGCATTGGCACCCATGGCACTGACCAGAGCCACCCACAGGTCAGACTGCTGCACGCGGATCTTCAGGCCCTTGGCATCGGCAACGGTTTTGATGGGCTTTTTCGCATAAATGGAGCGTGCGCCGCTGTCATAGAAAGCCAGGCCCACATAGCCTGCCGACTCGCAGCTCTTGAGGATTTCGGCACCCACAGGACCGTCCAGAGAATGGCGCATGTGCTCGACCGAGCGGAACAAGAAGGGCATGGTCGGCACCATGGTCATGGGGCAGATGCCATTCATGGGGGCCACGTTCACACGTACCAGATCCAGCGCACCGATCTTGACCTGGTCGATGGTTTCTTTTTCAGAACCCAGCGCGCCTTTGTTGAAAACCTTGATCTTGTGCTTGCCGCCTGACAACTTCTCCAGCACGGTGCTCATGTGCCTGACCGCGACCACCGTGGGGTAGTCGTCTGAGTTGTGGATGTCGGCCGAGCGGAATTCGGTGGCTTGCGCAGACAAGGCCAGCGCTGCGGCGATGGCCAACGAGATTTGTTTCAGTTTCATCATGAAAGTCTCCGGGGTTAAAACAAAAAATACGCCTTCAGGCGCTTGCGGGAAAACGGGAAAAAACAGGCTCAGGCAGACCACGCACACCCGGCTGCAAGGCGATGACTGCACCACTGCGGCCACGCGTGGCGTCTGTGGTCTGCCCGGGTATGATGGAGGTCACCAACAATTGGTCGAGACCGGCTCCGCCAAAGGCACACATCGATGGCTTGGGCATAGGCACCACCAGAGACTGGCACCAGTGGCCCTGCGCATCGAAGGCATGGATCTGACCGGCATCGTTGCCGCAAATCCAGTAATGGCCTTGCGCGTCGACCGCTGCGCCATCGGGGCGGCCGGGCCAATCATTCATGTCGACAAACAGACGTTGATGCGTCAAAGCGCCGCTGCCCGCGTCCAGATCAAAGGCCCAGATTTTTTGCACCTGCGGATGCGAGTCTGACAAATACAGCGCGCGGCCATCAGGGCTCATGCCCAGGCCATTGGGTGTGAGCAAGCCAGTGACATGCGGGCCTGTGAGGCCCCGCTCATCCAGGCAATACAAACCGCCTTGCGGGGAAGCCAGCGACATGTCCATCACCATGGTGCCGACCCACAAACGCCCTGTGGCATCGCAGCGACCATCATTGAAGCGCATGCCTGCCGCGGGATGGCTGATTTGTGCGAGCCAATGCCAGTCCAGAGCACCACCCGGGTGCAGTGTGACCTGTGCAATACCGCTCTCCATCGCTGCGATCAACTGGCCGGCCACGGCCGTCAGGGCGATGCAGCCCACGCGCTCGGGCATGTGCCAGGACTGGACAGGCTCGGCTGAGCCAGGCTGAACGCTGCGAATGCACTGGCCCTCGATGTCCACCCACCACAAACGGCGGGTTCGCCCATCCCACACAGGGGACTCACCCACGCGGTCCGGAACATCGGCAATGGTTTGATAAGGATTCATGAAAAAGTGGCCGTTGACTGGCGGGTTCTGATACATTGCCCACCACAAGCCCGCGTGATCTGTTGTCGTACAAGTTGATTATGCAAGCTTGCGCACAAACCGGAATGAGTGTTTACCCGATGAACAGCCAATCAGCCAACCCCGAAAAACGCAAAGCGCGCAGCCTGACCTTTGAATTGGTCGATCAGCTCAGCGCCGAAATTCAAAAAGGCACCCTCTGCAGCGGACAAAAACTGCCCACCGAAGCCGCCATCATGGACCGCTTCGGGGTCAGCCGCACCGTGGTCAGGGAGGCGATTTCCAAACTGCAAGCCGCCGGTCTGGTGGAAACGCGCCACGGCATCGGCACCTTCGTGCTGGCGCAAACAGACACCCCGGCCTTTCGCGTCAATCAGAACCAGTTGAGCACCCTGCACGACGTGATCGCCTTGCTGGAATTGCGCATCAGCATTGAGACCGAAGCCGCGGCCCTGGCGGCCGTCAGGCGAACAGACAGCAATTTGCAGGTCATGCAAGAGGCCATGATCGCGTTTTCCAGCGCAATCGAAGAAGGGCGCGATGCGGTCGCTGCCGACTTTCAGTTTCACCATGAAATTGCCCGCGCCACACAAAACAACCACTTCGCGGACATGATGAATTCACTCGGGGCGCAATCCATCCCCCGCGCACGGCTGGAGACCACCCCGGCGCTGGCCGCCATCCGGCTGGCCTACCTGCGGCGCGTCCACAATGAGCACGAAAACATCCTCAACGCCATCGTGGCGCAAGACGCCGAATCGGCCCGCGCAGCCATGCGCACCCACCTGGCTAACAGCCGCGATCGCCACAAAAAAGGCACCTCCAGCCACCTTTGAGATCCGGAACAAGGGTTAACACGCATCCGAAAATTGGGTTTAAGTTGTACGATGTCTGTTCAACAAACTGCCATCAGCCCCATGTCCCAACCCTTCTCCACCCCCGCGATCACCCGCATGCAGGTGATCCCTGTGGCCGGTCACGACGGCATGCTGCTCAACCTCAGCGGCGCGCACGGCCCCTTTTTCACACGCAACCTCGTCATCCTCACCGACTCCGCTGGCCACACGGGCCTGGGCGAAGTGCCCGGCGGCGAAAAAATCCGCCAGACACTGGAAGATGCCCGCCCCCTGATCGAAGGCCAGCCCATTGGCCAGTACAACCGTGTGCTCAACGCCATGCGCCAGCAGTTTGCCGACCGCGACAGCGGCGGCCGGGGCAACCAGACCTTTGACCTGCGCACGACCATCCACGCCGTCACGGCCGTTGAATCGGCTTTGCTCGATTTGCTGGGCCAGCACCTGAACGTGCCCGTTTGCGCCCTGCTGGGCGAGGGTCAGCAGCGCAGCCGTGTGCAGATGTTGGGCTACTTGTTTTATGTGGGCGACCGCCAGCAAACCGATCTGCCCTACCGCAGCGAACCCGATCAGGCCGACGACTGGCTGCGTCTGCGCCATGAAAAAGCGATGACGGCCGAGGCCGTGGTGCGCCTGGCCGAAGCCGCACAGGCCCGCTACGGCTTTCAGGACTTCAAGCTCAAAGGCGGCGTGCTGCGCGGCGAAGAAGAAGTCGAAGCCGTGGTGGCCTTGCATGAGCGTTTTCCACAAGCGCGCATCACGCTCGACCCCAACGGCGGCTGGCTGCTGAAAGACGCGATCCGCCTGCTGCGCGACCACCGCAGCACCATGGCCTATGCCGAAGACCCTTGCGGCGCAGAAGGCGTGTTCTCGGGCCGCGAGGTCATGGCCGAATTCCGCCGCGCCACCGGCTTGCTCACAGCCACCAACATGGTGGCCACCGACTGGCGCGAGATGGCCCACAGCATCCAGCTGCAGTCGGTGGACATTCCGCTGGCCGACCCGCATTTCTGGACGCTGCAAGGCTCGGTGCGCGTGGCGCAGCTGTGCCAGATGTACGACCTGACTTGGGGCTCGCATTCCAACAACCATTTCGACATTTCGCTGGCCATGTTCACCCAGTGCGCCGCGGCAGCGCCCGGCAAGGTCACGGCCATCGACACGCACTGGATCTGGCAAGACGGCCAGTTCCTGACCAAAGACCCGCTGCAAATCAAGGGCGGCTATGTCGATGTGCCCGCCAAACCGGGGCTGGGCATCGAGGTGGACATGGACGCGGTGATGAAGGCCAACCAGCTCTACCAGCAGCACGGCCTGGGCGCACGCGATGACGCCATCGCCATGCAGTACCTGATCCCCGGCTGGAAGTTCAACAACAAAATGCCTTGCATGGTGCGCTGAGCACCCAAGGCCATTCACTCCAAAGAAGGAAACATCATGAAACTCGGATTCATTGGCTTGGGCATCATGGGCGCACCCATGGCCGGACATTTGCTGGCCGGTGGCCACGAGGTCTTTGCTTTTTCGCGCAGCGGCGTGCCCGCTGGCGTGCTCGAACAAGGCGCCAAAGCCTGCGCCAGCCCGGCAGAAGTCGCGCAACAAGCCGACATCATCTTCACCATGGTGCCCGACACACCGCATGTTGAAGACGTGTTGTTTGGCCAGCAGGGTGTGGCCAAAGGCTTGAGCGCAGGCAAGACCGTGGTGGACATGAGCTCCATCTCGCCCATCGCCACCAAAGAGTTCGCAGCCAAGATCAATGCCCTGGGTTGCGACTATCTGGACGCGCCGGTCTCGGGCGGCGAAGTGGGTGCCAAAGCGGCCAGCCTGACCATCATGGTTGGCGGCTCGGAAGCCACCTTCCACAAAGTGCAGCCCTTGTTTGCGCTGATGGGCAAGAACATCACCCTGATCGGCGACAACGGCAGCGGCCAGACCTGCAAAGTGGCCAACCAAATTGTCGTGGCCCTCAACATCGAGGCCGTGGGCGAAGCGCTGTTGTTTGCCGCCAAAGCCGGGGCCGACCCTGCCAAAGTGCGCCAGGCCCTGATGGGCGGGCTGGCCACCAGCCGCATTCTGGAGCTGCATGGTGAACGGATGATCAAACGCACGTTCAATCCGGGCTTCCGCATAGAGCTGCACCAGAAAGACCTGAATCTGGCGCTCGAAGGTGCCAAAGCCATGGGCCTGAGTCTGCCCAATACCGCCAGCACCCAGCAGCTCATGAGCAGCTGTGTGGCCAACGGCGGCGCGGGCTGGGACCATTCCGGCATCGTGCGTGCCCTGGAGATCGCCGCCAATTTCCAGATCGCAGGCAACTGAACATTTTTCCACCCGACAAAGAGACAAGCCCCATGGACATGCCCATCAACCATTTCAAACACGCGATTCAGTCAGGCCAAAAGCAGATTGGTCTGTGGTCGCACCTGTGCAGCAACATCAGCACGGAAATCCTGGCCCACTGCGGCTTTGACTGGCTGCTGCTGGACATGGAACATTCGCCGAATGACCTGCCCGAAATTCTGGCGCAACTGCAGGCCATGAAGGGCAGCCCCACCACGCCCATCGTGCGCCCCCCATGGAATGACATGGTGACCTTCAAGCGCTTGCTGGATGTGGGTGTGCAAACCTTGCTCGTGCCCTACATCCAGACCGAAGAAGAAGCCCGTCAGGCCGTGTCTTACACCCGCTACCCGCCCCACGGCGTGCGCGGTTATGCAGGTGCCCCCCGCGCCAGCCACTACGGCCGCGTCAAAGGCTACGCGCAACACAGCAGCGAAGAAATCTGTGTTCTGCTTCAAGTCGAAACGGTGCAGGGTTTGCAAAACATCGAGGCCATTGCGAATGTCGATGGTGTGGACGGCGTGTTCATCGGCCCCGGCGACTTGTCGGCGGCATTGGGCCACCTGGGCAATCCCAAACACCCCGAGGTGCTCAAGGTCATCGACGAGTCGATTGCCCGCATCCGGGCTTGCGGCAAAGCAGCAGGCATCCTGACGGGTGACGAAGCGCTGGCCAGGCACTATGTCGAACAAGGCTGCCTGTTTGTGGCCGTGGGCGCTGACCAGAACGTGCTGCGCGACAGCGCCACGGCACTGGCTGGCCGTTTCAAATCATGAACCTCAGAAAATCCATGTTGAAAACCCCTGCTTCCCCCATTCAATTTCCGCGTCTGCTCCTGACAGGTGCAGGCGGCAACCTGGGCAAAGAACTTCGCCCCCGCCTGAAAGCCTATTGCGACGTGCTGCGCGTGAGCCACCGGCGTGAACTGGACCCTGCGGGTGCCGGAGAAGAGGTGCAGCTCGCATCGCTTGAAGACAAAGACCAGATGATGGCCTTGCTCGACGGTGTGAGCGCCGTGGTGCACATGGGCGGCGTGTCCACTGAACAGCCCTGGGAGCCCATTTTGGCGGGCAACATCGTGGGCATGGTCAACCTGTATGAGGCTGCACGCCTGAAAGGCGTCAAACGCATCGTGTTTGCCAGCTCCAACCATGTCACGGGCTTTTACCGGCAGGATGAAGTCGTCAACACGCGCATGCCCCCCAAACCCGACGGGTTTTATGGCCTGTCCAAAGCCTTTGGCGAAGACATGGCGCAACTTTACTGGGATCGCTGGGGCATCGAGACCGTGAGCCTGCGCATTGGCTCATCGTATGCAGAACCCAAAGACCGCCGCATGCTGGCCACCTGGCTGAGCTTTGACGACCTGGAGCGCCTGGTGGTGGCCGCACTCACCGCCCCCATCGTGGGCCACAGCATCATTTACGGCGTTTCTGACAATCAGACCACCTGGTGGGACAACACCCATGCCAGACACATCGGCTACCGGCCGCTGGACTCCTCTGACGTTTTCCGCCCCGCCGTGGAAGCGCGCCAGCCAGTGATTGACAACCAGGATCCGGTCGCCATTTACCAGGGCGGCGGCTTCGTCAAAGTCGCGCCGCACGGCGAATAAGCCGATTCATCCGTTTCACGATGAACCCGGCCAGGACCGGGGCATCTCACCCACCAGACACAGTAACCAGCGACATGAAACTCCCCACATCCTCCACCATCGCTTTGACAGCGGTCGCGGCCGCCACCCTGCTGACATCGGGCAGCAACGTCATTGCTGCGCCCGGCCAGATGCCCGAGTTGCAGGCCCGTGTCAAGCCCATCCTGAGCATCGGGGGCATCCGGTACAAAGACCTCAACGGCAACGGGCGCATGGACGTCTATGAAGACTGGCACCAGCCGGTCCACAAGCGCGTCAACGACCTGGTCATGCAGATGACCCTGGAAGAAAAAGCCGGCCTGATGCTGATCGACACACTCAACGGTGGCTGCAGCGGCGCAGTCCCACAGCTCGGCTTCGAGTTCGTCAACCAGCAGAAAATGCACCGTTTCATCATTCGCAATGTGGTGAACGACAAGGGCACTTGTAACGCCGACGCTGGCATCCGTGCCGGCTCGCAGCTGACACCCAGGCAGACCGCAGAGTTCACCAATGCGGTGCAGGCCATGACCGAGGCCACGCGCCTGGGCATTCCCGCGCTGTTCAAGTCCAACGCGCGCAACCACTTTGAGCGCGACGCACGCACCGGCATCAACAATTCGTCAGGCGTGATGACCGAGTTCCCTAAGGAGTCCGGCATTGCAGCTGCCGCGCTGGGCGAGGAATTCCTCAAAACCGGCAAGGCAGCCACAGGCGACATGGAAGTCGTCAAAGGTTTTTCCAGGGTCATGGGTCAGGAGTGGAAGGCCGTCGGCATGCGCGGCATGTACGGCTACATGGCCGACCTGGCGACCGAGCCGCGCTGGTACCGCGTCCACGAGACCTTCACGGAAGACGCCGACTTGGCCGCGAACATCATGAAGACCCTGGTCGAGAACCTGCAGGGCGGTCCGCTCAACCCGGCCTCTCCGGTGGCGCTGACCATGAAGCATTTCCCCGGCGGCGGCCCTCAGGAGATGGGGCTCGATCCGCACTACACCTTCGGCAAAAACCAGATCTACCCGGGTGGCAACTTCGGTTACCACCTCAAGCCCTGGAAGGCCGCGATCGACGCTGGTGCATCGTCCATCATGCCCTACTACGGCGTGCCCATCAACGTCACACATGACGGCGTCAGGTACGAGCAGACCGGCATGGCCTTCTCCAGGCAAATCGTGACCGACCTGCTGCGCGGAAAGCTCGGGTTCAAGGGTTATGTCAACTCCGACACGGGCGTGATCAACGACCGCGCCTGGGGACTCGAAGGCAAGAGCGTGCCCGAGCGGGTGGCAGCCGCCATCAACGGCGGAACCGATACCCTGTCGGGCTTCAATGACGTCAAGACCATCACCGCTCTCGTCAAAGCCGGCCTGGTGTCTGAGGCGCGGGTGACCCTGGCCGCTAAGCGCCTGCTCAAACCCCTGTTCGAAATGGGCTTGTTCGAGAACCCCTATGTCGAAGAGAAGGCAGCCACGGCCGCCGTGGGCAGGGAGTCCAGCCGTGCACTCGGCCAGGAAATCCAGCGCAAGTCGATCGTGCTGCTGCAAAACCAGGGCAGCGCCAGTGCCAAAGCGCTGCCGGTCGCTACCGGGGCCCGGGTCTACACCATGGGCATCGACAGCACCGACGCCAACAAGTACTTCGCGCAAACCATCAACGGCGAAACCGACGCCCAGGGCAAGCCACTGGCACGCGATGAGGCGGGCAATGTGAAGGGCCGTCCGTCTGCTGCGGGCTTCGACCGTGCCATCATCCGCGTCGAAATCGGCAACGGTGGCACCCACATCTACCGGTCCAAAGATCCGAGCACCGGTGCCAATCCGGCCTATGTGAACCCACTGACCAGCAAGGTCTGGGGTGCCGAAGATCCGTGCGTGACGCACCCTGCACAAAACCCACAGTGCGTGGACGATGCCTACCTGGGCGGCCCGAATCCGCTGGGCCTGGTCTTCGGCGGAGCCTTGCCATGGGAAGTCAACAACCTGTCGTTCACCGCCATGGCTGCATCAAAGTCGTGGAAGATGTCGCCCTCTTTGGCCGACATCCAGGCGGTGATGAAGGAAGTCGGCCCTGAAAAGGTGGTGCTGAGCATCAACTTCCGCCAGCCCTACGTACTTGACGAAGCCAGCGGCCTGAAAAATGCCGGTGCCGTCGTCGCAGGGTTTGGCGTGAGCAACACCGCATTGCTCGACGTGCTGACCGGCAAATTCAAACCACAAGGCAAACTGCCTTTCGCTCTGGCCAACAACCTGCAAGCCGTGATCGACAATCAACCCGATGCGCCTGGTTATCCGGCCAGTGACACCTTGTTCCCCTTCGGATTTGGTCTCAGCTACTGACCCGCAAGCCGCAAATGCCACCGCCGGACATCCAACCGGTGGTGGCAGGAACGACACATGTGGCTGGGGTTATCAACGCCAGCGACTTGCCTGCCGCCATCTGCCCGGGACTGGCCCTGGTGAAAGCGGCACCGCAGGTCGGGTGACCGGCGGCAAGTGGGGTATCCTCCTGCCCGAAAAGGAAACCCCATGAGCACCCTGCCCCCCTGCCCGAAATGCCACGACGAATACACCTACGAAGATGGCAACCTGTTGATCTGCCCCAGCTGCGGGCACGAGTGGAACCCCGCCGAAGCCGCTGCCGCTGATGTGGCCAAGGTCTGGAAAGACGCCAACGGCAACGTGCTGCAAGACGGCGACACCGTCACCCTGGTCAAGGATTTGAAAATCAAAGGCTCCTCGTCCGTCGTCAAGGTCGGCACCAAGGTCAAGAACATCCGCCTGATCGAAGGCGACCACGACATCGACTGCAAGATCGAAGGCTTTGGGCCCATGCAGCTCAAAACCGAATTCGTCAAAAAAGTCTGACCCGGGCATGAGCGACGACAACCAGATCTACCTGCCCGAGAGCTTCACGGCGCTGTATGTGCCGCCCGGCAAGATCAAGCCCAGCATCGGCCACCGCGAGATGGCCGAGCGCTACGAGCTGTGCGAAGACCTGGCCAATTTGTTGACCGAAAAAGCGGCCAATATGCAGTTCACGCTGGGCATCACCGAAGAGTTGGTGCTGACGCAATGCGAGCTGGGCCTGCTGGCCGAGCCTGCGGTGGTCTCGCCCGTCGAAGCCCGCTGGGTGGTGTGTCGCCTGGGCGAGTTGCTCAATTGGCCCATCGACCAGTTGCTGCAAAGCCCGCCGACAGCAGATCCTGTGGTCTGATCCTGCACTCTGCCCTTGTCGCCTAAGTCCACCGCGTGGGCAGCACTTACTGCCAAGATGCGGGCATGAGCACACCACATACTGATTTGCAGCGCATGCTGCACGGCCCCATCTTGCCCACCTTGCTGCGATTGGCTGCACCCAATGTGCTGGCCATGGTCATGACGGTACTGGTGGGCATTGCAGAGACCTATTACGTGGGCCGCCTGGGCACTGCGCCGCTGGCGGCCATGGCGCTGGTGTTTCCCTTTGCCATGCTCACGCAAATGATGTCGGCCGGCGCCATGGGCGGCGGTGTGTCCGCGGCCATCAGCCGGGCTTTGGGCGCATCGGACTTGCCACGCGCCCAAACCCTGCTGCAACACGCTTTGGTGATTGGTGTGGGCGCGGGCTTGGTGTACAGCGCCATCTTCTTGATCTGGGGCCCCGGCTTTTACAGCGCTCTTGGCGGCAAAGGGGCCGTGCTGAGCGAAGCCGTGCGCTATGCCCAGGTGCTGTTTGCAGGCGCGCTCTTTGTCTGGCTGATCAACACCCTGGCCTCCGTCGTGCGCGGCACCGGCAACATGCGGGTGCCTTCGGTCGCGCTGGTGCTCACGGCCGCCTTGCAAATCGCGCTGGGCGGCATGCTGTCGCTGGGCGCAGGTCCGATCCCAGCGATGGGCATGGTGGGCGTGGCCTGGGGCCACATCATCGCCACGGCCACGGGCGTGGCATTTTTCCTCTGGTACCTCATTGCCGGTCAGGGCCGTCTGAGCCTGCAGCTGCGGGGCATGCAGCTGCAGCGCAGCATGTTTGCCGACATCCTCAAGGTGGGGGCCATTGCCTGCCTGTCCCCCGTGCAGTCGGTGCTGGCGATTTTGATTTTCACAGGCATGCTGGCGCAACTGGGCACAGAAGCCCTGGCCGGTTACGGAATCGGCCAGCGGCTGGAGTTCTTGTTGATCCCGATTGCTTTTGGCATTGGCGTGGCCTCGGTCCCGATGGTCGGCATGGCCATGGGCGCTGGCAATGCGGCCCGTGCACGGCGCGTGGCCTGGGTGGCCGGTGGCGTGTCGGCCTTCAATCTGGGACTGATCGGCGCAGTCGTCACGCTGGCACCGGAGTTGTGGGCGCGCTTGTTCTCGCAAGACCCGGCGGTGCTGGGCTATGCGCGGCAATACCTGGTCACCGCAGGGCCCGCGTTTCCCTTCTTTGGTCTGGGGTTGACGCTGTACTTTGCATCGCAAGGCGCAGGCCAAGTCATTGGCCCGGTCTTGGCGGGTACGGTGCGTTTGGTGGTGGTGGCCGGGGCCGGTTACTGGCTGGCGCAACACCAGGGCACGGCCGACAACTTTTACGGCCTGGTGGCCATCGCCATGTTGCTGTATGGCGCGGTCACCGCGTTAGCGGTGAAGGTCACGCCCTGGGTCGCCGCGAAAAAAGCCTGAACGGACCGGCAGTCAGAACCACGGTCCTGAAGCGCAGACTTCAACGAACCAAGTTTTTGTAGGTCGGCAGCTTCAGATCCGACGTGACAAACCGACCTGCGGTCACGCCCATCAAGCGCCGCGAATCAAACCGCCTTGTCCAGCCCCAGCAAACGCACCGCGTTGTCTTTCAAGATGCCGGGCATCACCTCGGGGCGGAAGCCGGCGACTTCAAAGTCCTTCATCCAGCGCTCGGGCGTGATGAGCGGGTAGTCGCTGCCAAACAAAATGCGGTCTTTGAGCAGCGTGTTGGCGTACTGGATCAGCTGCTTGGGAAAGTATTTGGGGCTCCAGCCCGACAGGTCGATCCACACATTGGGTTTGTGCGTGGCCACAGACAGTGCCTCGTCTTGCCACGGAAAACTGGGGTGCGCCATGACGATCTGCATGTCGGGCCAGTCAATCGCCACATCGTCCAGGTGCATGGGGTTGCTGTAGGCCAGGCGCAGGCCGCCGCCGCAGCGCATGCCCGAACCGATGCCGCTGTGGCCGGTGTGAAAAATTGCGGGCATTTTGTACTCGTTGATCACCTCGTAGATGGGCCAAGCCATCTTGTCGTAGGGGTGGTAGCCCTGCACCGTAGGGTGAAACTTGAAGCCCTTGATGCCCTCTTCCTTGATCAGGCGCTCGGCCTCGCGTGCGCCCATCTTGCCCTTGTGCGGGTCGATGCTGGCAAAGGCAATCATCATGTCGCTGTTGTCGCGAGCGGCCTTGGCGATCTCTTCGTTGGGGATGCGGCGGCGGCCCAGCTGCGATTCGCTGTCCACGGTGAACATGACCAAACCGATCTTCTTTTCGCGGTAATAGGCCACGGTCTCTTCGATGGTCGGGCGGCGGTTGCTGCCAAAAAATTTGTCTGCAGCGCGGTCGTATTCCTCACCGTAGTTGTCAAAGGGGTTCCAGCAGCTCACTTCAGCGTGGGTGTGGATGTCGATGGCGATCAGGTCTTGGTGTTTCATGGTGTAGATGTCTCCATAGCGGTGTGTTGACGATAGCCGATGCCGCCCCAAGGGGCTGTGACTTGCGGGCTTTTTGCGGTTTTTTTCTGAGCGACCTAGGGAAACCCCCAAGAAAGAAACTGCATTGACTTGCTCACAATATCGTTATCAATAATAACCTTCTTGACCGCCTGGTCAAGTCTTTTGAGAGACCCGACGATGAACCAGCAAAGCAATCCCATCCTTGACCGTGCAGCCGCCAACGGCGTTGTTTTGGAGATGCAAGGCGCTGTCGCCGTGGTGCGTCTGTGCCGCCCTGCCAAACGCAACGCCCTGTCCGATGGCCTGATTGAAGCGCTGCGCGATGTCTTCCAGAACCTGCCTGCTGAAGCCGGTGCCGCCGTCATCCACGGTGAGGGCGACCACTTTTGCGCGGGCCTCGATTTGTCCGAACTCAAAGAGCGCGACGCCGGTGAAGGCATCCACCACTCGCGCAGCTGGCACGTGGCGCTCAACGCCGTCGAGCAAGGTCGCGTGCCCGTGGTGGCGGCCCTGCATGGCGCGGTGGTCGGTGGCGGCCTGGAGCTGGCTTCTGCCTCGCACATCCGCGTGGCCGATGAAAGCACTTTTTACGCCCTGCCCGAAGGCACGCGTGGCATCTTCGTCGGCGGTGGCGGCTCGGTGCGTGTGCCCAAGCTGATCGGCGCAGCCCGCATGACCGACATGATGCTCACGGGCCGTGTGTACAACGCGCAAGACGGCGAGCGCGTGGGCTTTGCGCAGTACCTCGTGCCCACCGGCACCGCTTTGACCAAAGCGATTGAGCTGGCCACCCGCATCGCGACCAATGCGCCGCTGACCAACTTTGCTTTGACCCACGCCCTGCCCCGCATTGCCGAGCAACCTGCGGACCATGGCCTTTTCACCGAAGCGCTGATGGCTTCCATCGCCCAATCTGCCCCCGAAGCCAAGGCCCGCGTGCGTGCCTTCCTCGAAGGCAAGGCCGCCAAAGTTCAAAAGGCCAACTGAGCCTGCTGGAGGAGACAAGACATGAATGCCCCCAAATTCCGCCCCCTGAAGTTCGGCGTCACCCGCGTCACGCTGCGCGATGGCGTGCCCGGCACGCATTACCTGACGGCCGAGCAGCCTTTGCAGCCCTTTGCCGAGCGCATGACCGACCGCCTGCAACATTGGGCGCAGGTCAAGCCCGAGCACACCTTCATGGCCCGCCGCGTCAAGCAGGCCGACGGCAGCACCGGCGACTGGAAGCACATCACCTACGCGCAGGCCTGGCAGACTGCACGCAACATTGCGCAAGGCCTGATCAACCGGGGTCTGAGCGCCGAGCGCCCTGTCGTTATCTTGAGCGAAAACAGTCTGGAGCATGCCCTGCTGGCTCTGGGGGCCATGGTGGCCGGTGTGCCATTTGTGCCCACTTCGCCACCCTATTCGCTGGTCAGCGTGGACTACGACAAGCTCAAACACGTGCTAAACACCGTGACACCCGGCCTGGTGTTCGCCTCCGACGCCCGCTACGCCAAAGCCATTGCCGCCACCGTCAGCGATGACATGGAAGTGGTGATGTGTGAGGGCGGTGTGGAAGGCCGCAATGTGACCTCGTTCGAGAGCCTGTGCGCCACAGCCGCCACACCGGCGGTTGACGCCGCGATTGCCGCCACCGGCCCCGACACCATCGTCAAATTTTTGTTCACCAGCGGCTCGACCAAGCTGCCCAAAGCCGTCATCAACACCCAGCGCCTGTGGTGCGCCAACCAGCAGCAGATGGCCCAGTCCATGCCCGTGCTGGCTGAAAAAGAACTGGTCTTGGTCGACTGGCTGCCATGGAACCACACCTTTGGTGGCAACCACAACGTGGGCATGACGATTTACCACGGCGGCACGCTCTACATCGACGACGGCAAGCCCACACCGGCCCTGATTGGCGAGACCCTGCGCAACCTGCGAGAGATCGCGCCCACGGTCTACTTCAACGTGCCCACCGGCTTTGAGGCCATTGCCAACGCGATGAAGACCGACGACCAGCTGCGCAAGACGCTGCTGTCACGTGTGCAGATGTTCTTCTATGCCGGTGCCGCCTTGGCCCAGCCGATTTGGGACAGCCTCTACGAATCGCAAGAGCGCGAAATCGGTGAGCGCATCGTCATGGGCACAGGCCTGGGCATGACCGAGTCGGGCCCGTTCGGCATCTTCGTGACCAACCCCTTTGTGCACGCTGGCGACCTGGGCGTGCCCACCCCCGGCCTGGAACTCAAGCTGGTGGACATGCAGGGCAAAACCGAAGTGCGCTACCGCGGCCCCAACATCACCCCCGGCTACTGGCGCAACGCCGAAGAAACCGCAGGCGCGTTTGACGAAGAAGGCTTCTTCAAAACCGGCGACGCGGTCAAGTGGATCGACGAGACCGATGTGCACCTGGGCCTGAAGTTCGACGGCCGCATTGCCGAAGACTTCAAGCTGGCCACAGGCACCTTCGTGAGCGTGGGCCCCTTGCGCGGCAAGATCATCGCAGCCGGTGCCCCTTACATCCAGGACGCGGTGCTGACCGGCCTGAACATGAAAGAAGTCGGCGCGATGATCTTCCCGACACCTGCCGTGCGCGCATTGAGCGGTCTGGGTGCTGACGCCCCCATGTCCGACGTGCTGGCTTCTGCGCCGGTGCTGGCCAAGTTCCAGGAGATCGTCAACGAACTGGCCAAGTCCGCCACAGGCAGCGCCAACCGCATCGCCCGCCTGTGCCTGCTGAGCGAGCCGCCCACGATTGACAAGGGCGAGATCACCGACAAAGGCTCGATCAACCAGCGCTCGGTGCTCACCCACCGCGCCGACACTGTGGCGGCTTTGCACGCTGACACGTTGCACTACATCGTGAAACCTCAAGCATGACCCCGTAGGTCGGAGCTTCAGCTCCGACAAGCGACAAGACCCGTCGGACCTGAAGGTCCGACCTACGAAAAAAACCGCATCGAATCCGATGATTCAATTGAGAAGGACAAAAACATGGCTTCCAAAGGATTTTTCAACGCGTTTGCCGATGTGTGGATGCACGAAGGCGTGCGCACGCCCATGGTGGACTATTGCGGTGCGTTGGGCCACATCTCGCCCACGGACCTCGGCATCAAGGCCGCCCGTGAAGCGCTCACGCGCGCAGGCATCGCCCCCACCGAGATCGGCTCGGTCATCACCGGCAACATGGCGCCTGGCGACTTTGACCAGTTCTTCTTGCCGCGCCACATTGGCCTGTATGCCGGTGTGCCGCAAGAAGTGCCCGCCATCATGACCCAGCGCATTTGTGGCACCGGTTTTGAACTTTTCCGCCAGGCGGGCGAGCAGATCGAAGCGGGTGTGTGCGAGGCCGCACTGGTGGTCGGCACCGAGAGCATGACGCGCAACCCGATTGCCGCCTTTGACCACCGCAACGGCTTCAAGCTGGGCGCGCCCGTGGGCTTCAAGGACTACATGTGGGAAGCCCTGAAAGACCCGGCCGCTGGCATCAACATGATCCAGACCGCCGAGAACCTGGCCAAGAAATACAACATCACCCGCGAAGAGGTGGACCAGTTCGCCTCCGACTCGTTTGCCAAAGCCGTGGCGGCGCAAGAAGCCGGTTTCCACGCAGGCGAGATCGTGCCCGTGGTCACCGAAAAGTTTGAACTCGAAGGCTACAAAGCCCGTGGCATCAAGCTGCAAGGCAAGGTCACCGAAGTCAGCGCCGACACCCATGCGCGCATTTCCCCCGTTGAAGTGCTCGCCAAGCTCAAGCCCGTGTACGAAGGCGGCGTGCAAACCGGTGGCAACAGCGCGGCCCTGGTCGATGCTGCTGCGGCTTGCGTGGTCACCTCGGGTGCTTACGCCAAAGCGAATAACAAAAAGCCGCTGGCACGCGTGGTCGCTGCAGCCGCCGTGGGCGTGCCGCCCGAGATCATGGGCATCGGCCCTGCGCCCGCCATTCGCCTGCTGTTGGAACGCACCGGACTGCAACTGTCCGACATTGGCCGTTTCGAGATCAACGAAGCGCAAGGCGCACAAACCTTGGCCGTGGGCCGCGAGTTGGGCCTGGACTTGTCCAAGCTCAACGTCAACGGCGGCGCAATTGCGCTGGGCCACCCCCTGGCTTGCACAGGTGTGCGACTGACCATCACCCTGGCGCGTGAACTCCAACGCAGCGGCTTGCGCTATGGCATCTCCAGTGCCTGCGTGGGTGGTGGGCAAGGCATTGCACTGCTCATCGAAAACCCCGACTTCACAGCCTGATATTCCCCTTATTTCGACAAAGGAACCGACATGAACATCCAAGGACAAGCAGCTCTGGTCACCGGTGGTGGCTCGGGTTTGGGCGAAGCCACGGCCCGCGAACTGGCCCGTCTGGGCGCAAAAGTCGCCGTGCTCGACCTCAACATGGACAACGCCGAGCGCGTGGCCAAGGACATCGGCGGCCTGGCGGTCAAATGCAATGTGAGCGACCCGGACAGCATGCAGCAAGCCATCGAAACCGCAGCGGCGGCCCATGGCCCCGCCCGCATCCTGATGCAAATCGCAGGCATCGGCTCGGCCAAGCGCGTGGTCGGCAAAGACGGCAACGCCGCCCCGCTGGAAGACTTCGCCAAGGTGATCAACGTCAACCTGATTGGCACCTACAACGCCGCGCGACTGTTTGCAGCGGCTTGCGCCAAGCTCGAACCCATGGCCGACAACGCCCGTGGCGTGATGGTGTTCACCGCATCCGTCGCCGCCTTTGACGGCCAGGTCGGCCAGCAAGCCTACAGCGCCTCCAAGGCGGGTGTAGCAGGCATGACGCTGCCCATGGCACGCGACTTGGCGCAACACGGCATCCGCGTGTGCACCATCGCCCCTGGCTTGTTCAAGACACCTTTGATGGAAACCCTGCCAGAGCCCATCCAGCAATCGCTGGCGGCCAGCATCCCCTTCCCGGCGCGCCTGGGCAAGCCCAGCGAATTCGCCGAGCTGGCCTGCCACATCGTGAGCAACGACCACCTGAACGGCGAAACCATTCGCCTGGACGGCGCTTTGCGCATGGCCCCCCGCTGAAAGACACCCATGAGCAAAACCGTTGTTTACGAAGTGCAAGTGATGTTCGGTGACTGCGACCCCGCAGGCATCGTGTTCTTTCCCAACTTCTCCAAATGGATGGACGCTGCGTCCCTGAACTTTTTCGTCAAATGCGGCGTGCCGCCTTGGCGCGAGCTGGTCAAGACGCGCGGCATCATCGGCACGCCGCTCTTGGAGATCAACACCAAGTTCATCCGACCCGCCACTTATGGTGAAACCATTCAGGTGCACACCAGCGTGCAGGAGTGGCGCGAGAAGGTCATCGTGCACAAGCACGTGGTCATGCGCGGCGACACCGTGCTGTGCGAAGGCACCGAGGTGCGTGCCTTTTGCATCAAGCACCCCGAAGACCCGGACCGCATCAAGTCGATTCCGGTGCCTGAAGACATCAAGGCTTTGTGCTCCTGATGGGGGCATTTGCGCTGTTCAAGCTTTCCGTTTTCCCCTAACCTGTATTTTTTCACCCCTCGAGGAGACAACCCATGAAACTCAAGAAAACCCTGCTGGCTTTGGCCATCACCGCCGTGTCCAGCACCGCTGCGCTGGCCGACATCAAGATCGGCGTGAGCCTGGCCTTGACCGGCCCCGGCTCCGGTTTGGGCATTCCGATGCAAAACCAGTTCAAGCTCTTTCCCCAAACCATTGCGGGTGAAAAAGTCCAGCTGATCGTGCTGGACGACGCCACCGATCCAGGCAAAGGTGCTGCCAACGCCCGCCGCTTTGTGACCGAAGACAAAGTGGATGTGATCATTGGTTCGTGCATCACCGCCGTCGCAGCGGCCATGACCGACATCGCCTCTGAAGCGGGCACCGTGCAATTGGCGGGCTCTCCTGTGGGCGTGCCTCCCGGCAAGGACAAATGGTTGTTCCGCCTGCCCCAGTCCAACACCGTGATGGGCTATGCCGTGGTCGAAAGCATGAAAAAGCAAGGCATCAAGACAATCGGCTTCCTCGGCTACACCGACGCCTACGGTGAGCAGTGGCTCAAGGAAATCACCCCCTTGTTGGACAAAGCAGGCATCAAGATCGTGGCCACCGAGCGCTTTGCCCGCACCGACACCAGCGTGACCCCACAAGCGCTGAAGATCACCGCCGCCAACCCCGACGCCGTGTTGGTCGTGGCTTCGGGTTCTGGAGCAGCCATGCCTCAGTTGGGCCTGCTGGAGCGCGGCTACAAAGGCAAGATCTACCAAACCCACGCAGCCGCCACCATGGACTTGATGCGTGTGGGCGGCAAAGCGGTGGAAGGCACTTACGTGGTCTCCGGCCCCGTGATCGCCCCCGACCAATTGCCTGACAACCACCCCTCCAAAAAGATGGCCCTGGACTTTGTCGCCAAGTACGACAAGGTTTACGGTGCAGGCAGCCACAACCAGTTTGCAGGCCATGCCTACGACGCACAAGTGGCTCTGGAAAAAGCCATTCCCCTGGCACTGAAAAAAGCCAAGCCCGGCACCGCCGAATTCCGTGCCGCCTTGCGTGACAGCATGGAAACCATGGGCCGCACCAACTTTGCCCACGGCATCATGAACTGGACACCCGCAGACCACTGGGGCTACACCATGGAAACCGGCGTGATGACCAAAGTGGTCGACGGCAAATTCAAGGTCGAATAAACCTTGCCACATCGCTGCAGGGCTTCTCCCCACGTCGGGGCCTGCCCCTGCAGCGGTGGTTTCACATTCAGGTCACTCGAATGTCTACAACAACAGACCCGACCTGAACGCAGCAGGCTCCCCATTTGTTTTTTCAAGGTTCCATCATGGACTTCTCCATCGCCAGCATTTTGTTGCTGGACGGCGTGACCAATGGTGCGGTGTATGCCCTGCTCGGGCTGGCCACGGTTTTGGTCTTCACCGTCACACGCGTCATCTTCATTCCTCAAGGTGAGTTTGTGGCTTATGGCGCACTGACTCTGGCCATGCTGCAAACCGGCAAAACACCGGGCACGGTCTGGTTGTTGCTCATCTTGGCTCTGGTGGCTTCATTGATGGAACTGGTGGCGCGTTGGCGTCACCACGGCAACGCTTTGCGCGCTGTGCAGGCGGGGCTCAAAACCCTGGCTTTTCCGGCCCTGATTTCGGCGCTGACCATTTGGGCTGCGCCACAGCAATTTCCGCTGGGCGTACAAGCAGCGCTCAGCGTGGCCATCGTGACCGCCTTTGGGCCCCTGATTTACCGTGTGGCCTACCAGTCGCTGGAAGCGGCCACACCGCTGGTGCTCTTGATCGTGTCGGTGGGCGTTCATTTCGCCATGACCGGCCTGGGCTTGTTGTTTTTCGGTGCCGAGGGCTTTCGCAACCCGACCTTCTGGGACGAGCGCTTCAGCGTGGGACCGCTGACCCTGTCGGGCCAGACGGTCATCATCTTCGTGGTGTCGCTGGCCCTGATTGTGCTGATGTGGCTGTATTTCGAGCGTTCCTTGCGAGGCAAGGCGCTGCGCGCCACCGCAGTCAACCGCACCGGAGCGCGGTTGATGGGCATCTCCAGCCACACCTCGGGCCAGCTCACTTTTCTGCTGGCGGCCCTGATCGGTGCCTTGTCGGGCCTGCTGATTGGCCCCACCACCACCGTGTTTTACGACTCGGGTTTCCTGATCGGCCTCAAAGGCTTTGTGGCCGCGGTGATTGGCGGCCTGGCCAGCTATCCGGGCGCATTGGTGGGGGCCTTGTTCGTGGGCATTGTGGAAGCCTTTGGCGCTTTTTGGGCCAGTGCCTTCAAAGAAGTGATCGTCTTCACCCTGATTTTGCCCATCCTCCTCGTGCGCTCTTTGCGCAGTGGCCATTCGGACGAGGAACACTGACATGAAAAAACAAAACATCGCTTTGCTCTTGCTGGCCGCCGCGGTCCCCGTGATCGCCTGGCTGCCTCTGCCCGATTTCTGGATCGCCCAGCTCAACTACATCGGCCTGTACGCCCTGGTCTGCCTGGGCCTGGTGCTGCTGACCGGCGTTGGCGGGCTGACCTCGTTTGGTCAAGCCGCCTTTGTGGGCATGGGCGCATACACCACTGCCTGGCTGACGCTCAACACCGGCATGTCGCCCTGGCTGACCTTGTTCGTGGGCCTGTCCTTGACCGCCATCAGTGCGCTCGTCGTGGGCTTCATCACCCTGCGCATGTCGGGCCACTACCTGCCGCTGGCCACCATCGCCTGGGGCCTGTCGCTGTACTACCTCATGGGCAACCTCGATGCGCTGGGCAAGTACGACGGTCTGCTGGGTCTCAAAAGCCTGTCGATCGGGAGCATCGACATCGGCCAAGGGCGTCTCTTTTTCGTGCTGACCTGGGCCATCTTGCTGGCCGGGGCTGTGGCCTTGCTCAACTTGCTGGATTCGCGCCCTGGCCGCGCCATCCGCTCGCTCAAGGGAGGCACACAAATGGCGGAGGCCATGGGCATCAGCACCTTCCGCTACAAAGTGACCATCTTTGTGATTGCAGCCCTGTTCGCATCGGTGGCCGGTTGGTTGCTGGCGCACTTCCAGCGCACCGTGAACCCTTCGGCCTTTGGCCTGAAAATGGGCATCGAATACCTGTTCATGACCGTGGTGGGTGGCGTGGGTTATGTCTGGGGTGCCATCGTGGGCGCGGGTCTGATCAAGTTGCTCGACGACTACCTGCAGGTGGCCCTGCCAGCCCTGATTGGCACCAGCGGCAGCTACGAAGTGATCGTGTTCGGCGTGGCCTTGGTGCTGGTGCTCAAGTACCTGCCCGATGGTCTGTGGTCGGTGGTGGCCCGCAAGCTGCCCCAACCACCCCGCGAAGTGGACTGGCAAGATGCCGAGGACCTGCCCGCACGCAGCAAACCCGCCATGGGCGAGTTGGTGTTGCAAGTGGACAAGATCCGCAAACAGTTTGGTGGCCTGACTGCCGTCAACGACATCAGTTTCAACATCGCTGCAGGCCAGATCGTGGGCTTGATCGGCCCCAATGGTGCGGGCAAATCCACCACGTTCAACCTGATCACCGGCGTGTTGTCCAAAACCAGCGGGCACGTGCTGTTCCGGGGCGATGACATCAGCGCCCTGCCCTCGCGTGACATTTCGCGCCAGGGCATGGCCCGCACCTTCCAGCACGTCAAGATGATCGCCGACATGACGGTGCTCGAAAACGTGGCCATGGGGGCCTACACCCGAGGCCGCAGCGGCGTGCTGTCATCCATGCTGCGCACCAACAAGGTCGAAGAGCAGCGCCTCATGAAAGAAGCCCAGCGTCAACTCGAACGCATTGGCATGGGTGCCTACCTGCACGAGCAAGCCGGCAACCTGGCCATGGGCCCACAACGCCTGATGGAAATCGCCCGTGCGCTCTGTTGCGATCCAGCCCTGCTGCTGCTGGACGAGCCCGCTGCAGGTCTGCGCCACAAAGAAAAGCAGGCTCTGGCCGCCGTGCTGCGCCAGCTACAAGGCGAAGGCATGAGCATCTTGCTGGTCGAGCACGACATGGACCTGGTCATGGACGTGTGCGACCACCTGGTGGTGATGGAGTTCGGCACGCTGCTGACCCAAGGCACCCCCGCTGAAATTCAAGCCAGCCCGGCCGTGCGTGCCGCGTACCTGGGAACGGAACACTGACCATGAGCACACCTCTTCTCAAAATCACCGACCTGCGTGCCGGTTACGGCAAAGCCGAAGTGCTGCACGGCCTGAGCCTTGAAGCCGCCAAGGGCAGCGTGATCACCGTGATCGGCCCCAACGGCGCGGGCAAATCCACCTTGCTCAACAGCCTGATGGGCATCTTGCCGTCCAAAGGCCAAATTGAATTCAACGGACAATCGATCACCGACTTGACGCTCGAAGAGCGCGTGATGCAAGGCATTGCGCTGGTGCCGGAAAAGCGCGAGCTGTTTGGCACCATGAGCGTGGAAGACAACCTGGTGCTGGGCGGCTACCGCCAGATGCGCCTGGGCAACGCGCAGTGGCGCGACCGCCTGGACGATGTGTACGACCTGTTCCCCCGCCTCAAAGAGCGCCGCGTGCAAGAAGCGGGCACGCTGTCGGGTGGCGAGCGCCAGATGCTGGCCGTGGGCCGCTCGCTGATGTCGCGCCCTTCGGTCTTGATGCTGGACGAGCCCAGCCTGGGCTTGGCCCCGCTGATCGTGAAAGAAATTTTCAGCATCATCGAAACCTTGCGCCAAACCGGCGTGACCATTGTGCTGGTGGAGCAAAACGCCCGCGCCGCGCTGGCCGTGGCCGACGACGGCTATGTGCTGGAGATGGGCGAGATTGGCCTGCACGGCAAAGCCTCTGATCTGGCCCAGGACCCCCGCGTGATCGACACCTATCTGGGTGCCGCCAAGAAATAAAGACTGCTCACATGACCGCCTACCAACCCCGCACCGACGACATGCAGTTTGTGTTGTCACGCGTCTTGAACGCGCCCGCCCAACTGCAAGCCCTGCCCGCCTTTGCCGAGGTGGACCCCGACCTGATGCAGCAAGTGCTGGATGAAGCGGGCAAGTTTGTGGGCGAAGTGATCGCCCCACTCAACCGCGACGGCGACGAAATCGGTGCGCAGTGGAAGGACGGCGCAGTCACCATGCCGCCGGGCTTCAAAGCGGCTTACCAGTCGTTTTGGCAATCGGGCTGGCCCGCATTGGCCGCCAGCGCAGAAGACGGCGGCCAAGGCCTGCCCAGCGTGCTCGAAGCCATGCTCTACGAAATGCTGTCGGCCGCCAACCACGGCTGGACCATGGCCCCGGGCTTGCTGCACGGCGCTTACGAGTGCATCAAGCACCACGCCAGCGACGAACTCAAAGCCCAATATTTGGAAAAAGTGGCCACCGGCGAATGGCTGGCCACCATGTGCCTGACCGAGCCGCATGCGGGCTCCGACCTGGGCCTGGCCCGCACCAAAGCCGTGCCCCTGCCTGACGGGACTTATGCCGTCAGCGGCACCAAGATTTTCATCTCGGGCGGCGAGCATGACCTGACCGACAACATCGTGCACCTGGTGCTGGCGCGCCTGCCCGACGCACCGCCCGGCCCCAAAGGCCTGTCGCTGTTTCTTTGCCCCAAGTTCTACCCCGATGGTTCGCGCAGCAGGGTGCACTGCGACCGCATCGAAGAAAAAATGGGCCTGCATGGCAGCCCGACTTGCGTGATGCGTTTTGACGAAACGGTCTGTTCGATCGTGGGCGAGCCCGGCAAGGGCCTGAACGCGATGTTCGTGATGATGAACGCCGCCCGCCTGCACGTGGCCCTCCAAGGCATTGGCCTCTTGGACGCCGCCTGGCAAAAGGCCGATGCCTATTCGCAAGAGCGCCGCCAGATGCGTGCGCCCGGCAAAGGCAAATCCGCTGGTGAAGCCGACCTGATTGCCGAGCACCCTGCCATGCGCCGCATTCTGGACACGCAGCGCGCCTGGGTCGATGCCGGTCGCGTGCTGGCCTACCGCACCGCGCTGGAGTTGGACCTGATCAAGCACAGCGCCGATGCCGAGCAGCAAGCCGCCGCACAGCGCTGGTGTGCGCTCGTCACGCCAGTCATGAAATCGGTGTTCACCCACCAGGCCTTCCATGGCGGCAGCGACTGCCTGCAGGTGTTTGGTGGCCACGGTTATGTGCGCGAGTGGGGCATCGAGCAGATCGTGCGCGACGCCCGTGTGGCCATGATTTACGAAGGCACCAACGAGATTCAGGCGATCGACCTCTTGGTGCGCAAGGTGCTGGCCGATGGCGGGCAGAGCATGAACGCCCTGCTGGACACCATTGCCTCAGATCTGCCCAAAGAGGCGAAGGCCAGCACACAGGTGCAAGCACGCATCCAGACCCTGCGTGCTGTGACCGAGCAGATCGTCAAGGCCGCACCGCAAGACGCGGCCCTGGCCTTCCGCGTGGCCGACGACTACCTGCGCGCCGTGGCCCTGGTGCTGATGGACTGGGCCTGGTTGCGCATCGAAGCGGCTGTGGACGACAGCACGCCCAACGCCGAAGCACGCTGGAAAGCCCCGGCCAAAGCGCTGCGCAGCTGGGTGCTGCCCGAGTTCCAGATGCGCACCTTCATCATCGTGCAGCAGTGCACGGGCATGGCGGCCTGAGTCGATCTGGATCTTCTTGCCATGTCCAACGCCGCCTTGTCACGCACCAAGCGACCGCCCAGCCGAGCCTCGACCAGCCACCAAAGCCTGCCAGCGGTCAGCGCCGTCGACCAGGTCGACACGACTTACCTGCAAACCCTGCTGGGCTACAACGCCCGCCGTGCGGCCCTGACCATCATTGAAGGTTTTTTGGAACGCATGGCCGAGTTCGGCCTGCGCCCAGTGGATTTTTCGGTGATGTCGGTCATCCACCACAACCCCGGCGTGACCTCCCGCCAATTGTGCGCTGCCCTCAATCTGTTGCCCCCCAATCTGGTGGGTCTGATCCAGTCGCTCGAAGCCCGTGGCCTGATCCACAGAAAGCCCCACCCCACGGATGGCCGTGCGGTAGGTTTGCATCCCACGTCCGAAGGCGCAGCGCTGATGCAAAAGGCCGAACAGGCCGCCACCGATCTGGAGGTGGACCGCTCGGCCAAGCTCACAGCAGTCCAGCGTAGAACGCTGCTGGCCCTGCTGCAAAAGATTTACCTGTGAAGCCCCCGGGGCGCGGCTGACAGCCTGCCCCAGTGGCGTGCTCACCTCACTTGCCAGAAGAACGCTCAGCCAGGTAGATGTCGATGCGGCGGTTGCGTGCGCGACCCGCTTCGGTGGCATTGTCTGCAATGGGCTCATGCGAGCCACGGCCATCAATGCTGATGCGACTGGCGCTGACGCCACGGCCCACCAAATAGTCCCGCGCACTTTGCGCACGATTGACCGACAAAGGGTTGTTCACGGCATCGCTGCCTTTGTTGTCGGTGTGACCCACGATCTTGACTTCCATCGACGCTTGCTGGCTCAGGCCTTGGGCGAACTGGTCCAGGATGGGGCGCAAATTGGGTTTGATGTCCGAGCGCCCCGTGTCGAACGAAATGTCGTTGGGAATGCTCAGCTTGAGCTGGTTATCGGCGGTCTGCGTGACCACGGTGCCCGTGCCGGCGGTGGCCACTTCCATGGCACGCTTTTTATCTTCCATGTTCTTGGACCAGATGTAACCACCCAAAGCACCCAGGCCGGCACCGATGGCCGAAGACTTTGCATCACGGCCCAGCACCTGACCTGCCACTGCGCCGATCAAGGCGCCTGTACCCGCGCCTTGCTGCTCTGGGGTGGCGGTGGCGCAGCCAGTCAGCAAAATGGTCACGGCGCTGACGATGGCAGTTGCGCTTTTGAGAGAAGTTGAAATGTTCATGAGAGGTTTCCTGTGTCTGAAGGATGCGAAATTTAACGCCGACAACAGGCTGGCGCAGTGATGCAGCTCACAAGCTTGCAACAAATTGCTTCCGTTTCATGCCAACGCACAGCGCTCTTGCGTGACAGCGCAGCGCCTTGCCATCTGGCAAGCTCCGCACAACATCACCTCAGCCGACCTTCATCATGAACCACCCTGCTTTGCCCGTCGATCATGCCCACGCCTGCCTGATTGGCAGACTGTGGCAACCCGAACTCGGGGCCACCCTGGTGGCCATCACGTCTGAACATGTGTTCGATCTGTCGGCACTGGCCGCCACCAGCAGTCAGTTGCTGGATCTGGCGGGGCCTGCGGCGCAGGTCCGTCAATGCATTGCTGCAGGGCAAGCGCCCGCTTTGGCACGCACCGACGATGTTCTGAAAAACGCCAACGAGGCCCAACGTGACAACACCCGACCTTGGCTGCTGGCTCCCTGCGACCTGCAAGCCATCAAGGCCGCCGGCGTCACCTTTGTGGCCAGCATGCTCGAACGCGTGATCGAAGAGCAAGCCCGTGGCGATGCCAGCAAGGCCGAGGCCGTGCGCCAAGCCGTGGTGGCCGTGATTGGCGACAACCTGCGCAGCGTCAAACCCGGCTCGCCCGAATCCGCCAAGCTCAAAGAAGTGTTGTTGGCGCAAGGCATGTGGTCGCAATACCTGGAAGTGGGCATCGGTCCGGACGCCGAGATCTTCACCAAGTCGCAACCCATGAGCGCCGTGGGCACAGGGGCCATGGCCGGCATCCACCCCGGCAGCCAGTGGAACAACCCCGAGCCCGAAGTGGTGCTGGCCGTCAACTCGCGCGGCGAGGTGGTGGGGGCCACACTGGGCAACGACGTGAACCTGCGCGACTTTGAAGGCCGCAGCGCCCTGCTGCTGGGCAAAGCCAAGGACAACAACGCCAGCTGCGCCATCGGCCCCTTCATCCGCCTGTTTGACGAACACTTTGGCATCGACGATGTGCGCCGGTGCGACCTGACCCTGACCGTCAATGGCCCCGAAGGCTTTGTCATGCAGGGCAGCAGCTCGCTCAGCCAAATCAGCCGTGACCCTCTGGACCTGGCCGGCCAAGCCATGGGGGCTTATCACCAATACCCGGACGGCATGATGCTGTTTTTGGGCACCATGTTCGCCCCCACCCAAGACCGCCATGGCCCCGGCCAAGGCTTCACCCATGTGGTGGGCGATGTGGTGAGCGTGTCCACCCCCCAACTGGGCACTTTGACCAACACCATCACCACCTCGGGCCAAGCTGCCCCGTGGGTGTATGGCATCAGCGCCTTGATGCGCGATCTGTCCCGCAGGGGCCTGCTGGCATAAAAGACATAGACTCAATTAAGTCAAACGCATAAATTTTGATGCTTTTCATTCGTTTGGATGACCAGCATCACAACATCGCACACACTTTTGAGCTTCACAGTCTGATCGACATTGATCTGTTTTTTGATTTGATCCTCAAGCAAAAAAAGCAGTTCAGCCAAGTCCAACGAATCCAAATTCAACTCGTCAAAATGCGTGTCGAGTTGGATATTTTCGATATCAAGGCGCAGTCTCTTGGCGATGGTTTGCCGAACCAATAGCTCCACTGCATCAAGCGTCATGGGAGGCGTCGGATTAGCCGTAGTTTCTAAAGACGAGTGAGACATTGGCCCCTCCAAAGGCAAAACTGTTTGTCAAAAAAAACTCGATGCTCTTTGCTGGACAAGCTTGCCGCAGCAAAGAAAACGCGATGGTGTTGTCTGGGATGTTCAAAGCGGCGCATGGTGGGTAACCCCATCGACTGGCCTGTATGCCCAATATCGACTCCATCACGCCAGCTGCACCCATCAAATGGCCGGTTGCGCCTTTGGTTGAACTGATGCGTGCTGACGTATGCCCGAACACCTCATTCAAGGCTGCGATTTCAGAAGCGTCGCCTGCGCGTGTGCCCGTGGCATGGGCATTGACGTAATGCACATCTTCAGGTTGCAGTCCTGCATGCTTGAGCGCTTGTTGCATGGTCTTCACTTGCGGTGCAATCTGCGGATGCGTCACGCATTGTGGGTCGTTGACTTGGGCATAGCCCAAACAATCCGCCAGTATGTTTGCGCTGCGGCGCTTGGCGTGTTCTTCGCTCTCCAGCACCATGCAGCCAGCGCCTTCGCCCAATACAAGGCCATTTCGCAGTGCATCAAAAGGGCCTTGCCACTGTCCATGTTCATTCGGTTTTGCAAGTGCCGCCAGCGCCTCCCATGCTTTGACTACACCCGGAGCAATCAGAGCTTCAGAGCCACCCACCAACACCACCTCACAGCGACCTTGCTGGATCGCCAAAAAAGCCTCGCCAATGGCCACAGCAGAGGACGCACAGGCACAGGAATACGTCATCACAGGACAGGGCAACCCGAGCCATGCGGCTATCCCTGCCGCACTGGCGTGTGTCATGGCCTTGGGAACCGTGAGCGGGGATATTTTGCTGGTCAGGTCTGCTTTGCCCCACAGCCAACGTGTGTAGGCTTCATCCATGGTGGCGGCACCACCATAGCCCGTCCCCCAAGTCAACATTCCAATCGAATCTGTCTTGATGCCCGATTGCTGCACCGCTTCATTGGCGCTATAGACCGCCATTTGGGTGACCCTGTCAGCATCTTCCACGCGGCGATCAAAAATGTCCGAGGGCAAATGACTGTCCAGCCGTGCCGCCAAAATTTCAGAGGCTCCGGGTACGTCACCTAAGCGGTGCAGAGCAATCGCCGTCTCGCCACGAAAAACGGGCGCCAATGCATCCAAGCCCCAGCCAAAAGCCGAGACAGCTCCCATGCCTGTGACCACGACGCCACGACTGGCTCTTGGGTTCATCAACTGGCGCTCGAAGTCTCTGGCTTTGGCGGTTGTGCCGCCTCTTGTGCGCGCCTTGCCGCCCCTTCTAGATCCACCGCGGGGTTAAGTTGTTCATCTTGCGCCTTGGCCGTAGCGTGTGAAGCTGTAGGTTTCGAGCTTGATGCGAACGGTTTGCCCCGGCTGCACAAATCCAATGTCTTTGTTGGCCACCATCACTTCAGCGGCCACGTCATGCCCCGAGGGCACGATGACCATCAGGGCCTGAGCAGGGGTGACCACGCCACTTGTGGTGAACACGGCCAGCTGTTGCACGGTTCCGCTCACCGGAGCGCGCAGCTCCAGCAAATGCAAGCGCTGTTCAGACTTGATTTGTTCCTGCGTCAGACGCTCGATGTCTTGTTGCGCAGTAAAGAGGCGTTGAGACAGGTTTTTGTGAATCTCAGCCAAGTAGGCGTTTTGCTCTTTGATGGCCTCTTGGTGTGCGGCCATCGCGGTTTTGTGTTCTGCGCGAACCCGCACCAGTTCGTTGTCAATGTCCAGTCGGTCTCGGGTTTTGTCTTGCAGGCCGTGTTGGCTGATGAAGCCCTGCGAGGCCAGTACAGAAAAATCTGTTTCTCTTTGGCGCAGGTTGCCCAGCAAATCTTGAAGTCGGCGGATGCTGGCTTGGGCTACTTGAATTTGTCCGGCCCGTGTCTGCACGGTGGCGGCCAGACGTTCGCGTTTGCTGTAGATGTCTTGCCACTCGGTGTCGAGCTGATGTTTCAACAGTCGCCACGGTTCGCCGCTTTCTAGGGGCGTTTGCTCACACCACGGTGCGGCCTGTGCAGTGCCAAGCGCAACGGGTTTGCCCGTGTTCAAGCCCGCTTGGAGGGCTTGGGCGCGCAACTTCTCGGATTGCGCTGCCAGCCACTGCTGTTTGTTTTGTGCGTGTTCTGCTCCGACTTGGGTGCTGTCCAGCTCTATGAGCAACTGCCCCTCTTGCACCTGTTGACCATCTTTGACATGGATGGCCCGCACGGTTGCGGCCTCCAAAGGCTGAATGACCTTGCTGCGCTCACTCACGATGATGCGACCAGGGGCCACTGCCACCACGTCCAGCTTGCCGATGGATGCCCATAAGACAGCGATCAAAAAGGCCGCACAAATCACGGCCATGGCCCGTCTGGGCGCAGGGTGAGGTGGTGTTTCTTGCAGGCTCAATGCCGCAGGTAAAAACGCCTGCTCTGAAGCCAAGCGTTGGGGGCCTGTCAGCTCATCGCGTGCATCCCACGCCAGCCGCAAGACTTCCTTGTACCGCTTGAGCAATAACGTCAGCAGCTTCATGCGCTCTTTCATGGCCTCTGGCAATGTCAAACGCCACTTCATGCCGGAGCCCCCGACTGCATGGCCCACAAATGGGCGTAAAGCGATTTCTTGGACAGCAAGGCATCGTGTGTGCCGCCTTCCACAATGCGCCCTTTGTCCAGTACGACGATGCCATCGGCATGGCGAACTGAGCTGAGCCTGTGGGCAATGATGAGAACCGTACGCCCTTGGCAGATGGCCTTCATGTTGCGCTGCAAGATTTGCTCGCTCTCATAGTCGAGCGCACTGGTGGCCTCGTCAAAAATAAGAATGCGAGGGTTGGTGAACAAGGCCCGCGCAATGGCCAATCGCTGCCTTTGTCCACCCGACAAACTGCTGCCTTGCTCTCCCACCATCGTGTCGTAGCCTTGGGGCAACTCACTGATGAAGTCATGAGCACCCGCCAAACGTGCAGCGTGCATGACCTGATCCATGGATGCCGCAGGGTTGCTGATGGCAATGTTTTCTCTGACGGAGCGGTTGAACATCCAGTTGTCTTGCAGCACCACCCCGATTTGTCGCCGAATTTGGGCCGCATCGACTTGCGAGATGTCTACGTTGTCAATCAAGATGCGACCTTGCTCTGGCACGTACAGGCGCTGAACCAGTTTGGTCAGCGTGGATTTGCCGGAGCCTGACCGCCCCACAATGCCAATGACTTGCCCGGGCGCAATGTCCAGCCGGACTTCACGCAACACGGGGCTTGAGTCGGCGTTGTAACGAAAGCTGACCTGATCGAAGGTGATACGTCCGGTGAGTTTGGGCAGCTGCGCGGCGATGTTCGGTGCCACCTCGGTTTGTGCGTTGAGGATATCGCCTAAGCGCTGCATGGAAATGCCCACTTGCTGAAAGTCAGCCCACAGTTGCGCCATGCGCATGATGGGTTGAGCCACACGACCCGCAAACATGTTGAAGGCGATGAACATGCCCAATGTCAATTCACCCGCCATGACCAGCTGGGCACCAAACCATAGGGTAGAGGCGGTGACCAGTTTGCCAATCAAGCCAATGGATTCATGCCCCGCACTGGCTGTGATCTGACTGCGAAAAGCCGCAGAAACGTAAGCAGCCAGCTGATCGTCCCAGCGCTTGGTCATCATGGGCTCCAATGCCGCTGCTTTGACCGTCTGCACCCCTGTGATGGTCTCGACCAGCAAGGCTTGGTTTTCTGCGCCGCGTGCAAATTTCTCGTTCAGACGCTGCCTTAGCACTGGAACAATCAGCACCGTGACGGCCACATAACAAGGAATGCTCAGCAGCACGATCATTGTGAGCATCCCGCTGTAGGCGAGCATGACGGCAATGAACACGATAGAGAACATCACATCCAACACCACGGTGAGTGCCTGCCCCGTGAGGAAACTGCGGATGTTTTCCAGCTCACGCACACGGGCAACGGAATCACCCACGCGTCTGGCTTGAAACCAGTTCAGTGGCAGGCGCAGCAGGTGCCTGAACAGTCGGGAGCCCAACTCCACATCAATGCGACTGGTGGTGTGGGAGAAGACGTATATCCGCAGGAACGACAGCGCACTCTCAAAGAGGGAGATCGCCACCAAGCCCAGAACCAAGACATTGAGTGTTGAAATGCCTTGGTGGACCAGCACTTTGTCCATCACCACCTGAAAGAACAGGGGTGTGACCAGTGCAAAAAGCTGAAGCACCACTGAGGTGCCTAATACCTCGGCCAACAATCGTCTGTAGCGAACCAAGCTGGGAATAAACCAGCTGAAATCAAACTTTGAAAGCTCTCCGATCAGAGATGCGCGACTGGCCAACAACAACATCTGTCCTTTGGTGGCCAAGGGCGTGCCGCTTTCGTTGGTGCCCAGCCAAGCGTGGGCGAATTCATCCAGCGTGAGCTTGACGGGCTGGTTGTCTTGCGTGCGTTCTGCCGACAAATCGTTGCCGGTCTTTGCATGCTGCAAGACCACATGGGTGATGTTGGCTGCGGCCACGATAGCCCACTGTCCGTTTTGCAGCCTTGTCAGCGCTGGCAGAGGTGTCAGGTGCAGTCGCTCAACTGTGATGCTTTCTTGTCGGGCTTTGAGCCCCAGTTTGCTGGCTGCCAGCTCCAGCAGATCAAAATCTTGAGGGGTTTCAGAAGTCAGCGCCAGTTGATGTGCGAGCGAGTCCACATCCGCGGCGATGCCATGCAGCCGAGCAACTAGGCACAACAAAAATAAAGACTCGTGGTTGCCCGGCTGGGCGATGACCGCATTCAAAGCCAATCCTCAGTAAACATAAAAATATACTTTGTAGCTAAATTTTATCTCATTATTTTGAATTGCATATACTTATAATAATTTAATTTTAATTTTTTTATACATTTTAATTATATTTAAAATTGCAAACCCTCGCTAACAAGCATCGGTGATAAGAATCATTGATCTGACTCGAATTAAAGAAATAGATAGCTGCCCCCAGCTGCCATAATTCCAAGAACATGATGGCCGTAAGAAACCACTGATTCCTGTGGCCGATTTTTTGACCCCAAAGGAACACCCCATGAACACCACTCCCTCCGGCCTGCAATACGAAGACACCGTTGTTGGCGAAGGCGCAGAAGCGACCAAAGGCCAAGACGTCACCGTGCACTACACCGGCTGGCTCTACAAAGACGGCCAGCAAGGCGCCAAGTTCGATTCGAGCCGTGACCGCCGTGACCCCTTTGTGTTCCCCTTGGGCGCAGGCATGGTCATCAAGGGCTGGGACGAAGGCGTGGCCGGCATGAAGGTGGGCGGTCAGCGCACCCTGATCATCCCTTCGGAGCTGGGCTATGGCGCTCGTGGCGCTGGCGGCGTGATTCCCCCGAACGCCACCTTGAAATTTGACGTGGAACTGTTGGCACTGAACTGATCAGCCCGCTGAAATGCCCCACTTGGCGGCGATCAGCCTCTTGAAACGCCTTTAAGAACCCCTATTTGTATGGGGTTCATTTCTCTTTTCCGGACATTGTTCATGTCAGACGCCACCCAAAACCCCGAAAACAAGCCCCTGAGCGACGAAGAACTCGCTGCCGCTGCTGCTATGGCTCCTGCCGATCCATTGGCCGATGCCCAAGCCGAACTGGCCAATGTGAAGGCCCAAAACGCCGACCTGGCTGACCAGTACCTGCGTGCCCAGGCCGATGTGCAAAACGCCCGCCGCCGCGCTGATGAAGAAATCAGCAAGGCTCGCAAATTTGCCGTCGAAAGCTTTGCCGACAGCCTGCTGCCCGTGCTGGACAGCCTGGAAGCCGGTTTGGCCATCCCCAACGCCACGCTGGAGCAGATCCGCGAAGGCTCGGAAGCCACGCTGCGCCAGCTGAAAAGCGCCCTGGAGCGCAACAAGGTGGTCGAGATCGCCCCAGCCGCAGGCACCAAATTTGACCCGCACCACCACCAGGCCATCAGCGTGGTGCCAGCGGAGCAGGAAGCCAACACCGTGGTCACCGTGCTGCAAAAGGGCTACCTGATCGCCGAGCGCGTGCTGCGCCCTGCCTTGGTGACGGTCACGGCCCCCAAATAAGGCCCGGATGCCGGGTCCAGTCCGGCATGACCCCAGCACTCAAAAACCTTTTTTAGCGTGTGGGGACTTGAAAAGTTTTCACCCCACCCCACTTGCAGACCATCTGCACTTTCACTGAATTTTGGAGAATCAACATGGGAAGAATCATCGGTATTGACTTGGGCACCACCAACTCGTGCGTGGCCATCATGGAAGGCAACACCACCAAGGTGATCGAGAACGCCGAAGGCGCTCGCACCACGCCTTCGATCATTGCCTACCAAGAAGACGGCGAGATTCTGGTCGGCGCATCGGCCAAGCGCCAAGCAGTCACCAACCCCCGCAACACTTTGTACGCGGTCAAGCGTCTGATCGGCCGCAAGTTCGCCGAAAAAGAAGTCCAAAAAGACATTGACCTGATGCCTTACACCATCGCCAAAGCCGACAACGGCGACGCCTGGGTGGAAGTGCGCGGCAACAAATTGGCCCCCCCACAAATCAGCGCTGAAATCCTGCGCAAGATGAAGAAAACCGCCGAAGACTACCTCGGCGAAGAAGTGACCGAAGCCGTGATCACGGTGCCTGCGTACTTCAACGACGCACAGCGCCAAGCCACCAAGGACGCTGGCCGCATCGCCGGTCTGGACGTCAAGCGCATCATCAACGAGCCGACCGCTGCAGCTTTGGCCTTCGGTCTGGACAAAAACGAAAAGGGCGACCGCAAGATCGCCGTGTATGACTTGGGTGGCGGCACATTTGACGTGTCCATCATCGAGATCGCCGACGTCGATGGCGAAAAGCAGTTCGAAGTCCTGTCCACCAACGGTGACACCTTCCTGGGCGGCGAAGACTTCGACCAACGCATCATCGACTTCATCATTGCCGAGTTCAAGAAAGAATCCGGCGTGGACCTGACCAAGGACGTGCTGGCCCTGCAGCGCCTGAAAGAAGCCGCTGAAAAGGCCAAGATCGAACTGTCCAGCTCGGCCTCGACCGACGTCAACCTGCCCTACATCACCGCTGACGCCACAGGCCCCAAGCACCTGAACGTCAAGCTCACACGCGCCAAGCTGGAGCAGTTGGTGGAAGAGCTGATCGAGCGCACCATCGCCCCTTGCCGCATGGCCATCAAGGACGCGGGTGTGTCGGTGTCCGACATCCACGACGTGATTTTGGTTGGCGGCATGAGCCGCATGCCCAAGGTGCAGGAAAAGGTCAAGGAATTCTTCGGCCAGGAACCCCGCAAAGACGTGAACCCTGACGAAGCCGTGGCCGTGGGTGCTGCGATCCAAGGTCAAGTGCTGTCGGGCGACCGCAAGGACGTGCTGCTGCTGGACGTGACACCCCTGTCTTTGGGCATCGAGACCCTGGGCGGCGTCATGACCAAGATGATCACCAAGAACACCACGATCCCGACCAAGTTTGCACAGACTTTCTCGACCGCCGACGACAACCAGCCGGCCGTGACGATCAAGGTGTTCCAGGGCGAGCGCGAAATCGCCAGCGGCAACAAGCTGCTGGGTGAATTCAACCTAGAAGGCATCCCGCCCGCAGCCCGTGGCACACCCCAGATCGAAGTGTCGTTTGACATCGACGCCAACGGCATCTTGCACGTGGGCGCCAAAGACAAAGGTACCGGCAAGGAAAACAAGATCACCATCAAGGCCAACTCGGGCTTGTCGGAAGACGAGATCCAGCAAATGGTCAAGGACGCCGAGCTGAACGCCGCTGAAGACAAGAAAAAGCTCGAACTGGTGCAAGCACGCAACCAGGGCGAAGCCGCTGTCCACAGCGTCAAGAAGAGCCTGACCGAGCACGGCGACAAGATCGACGCAGCTGAAAAGACCGCCATCGAAGCAGCCGCCAAGGACTTGGAAGAAGCCTTGAAAGGCGATGACAAAGACGCCATCGAAGCCAAGACCGAAGCCCTGATGACCGCCAGCCAAAAGCTGGGCGAAAAGGTCTATGCCGACATGCAGGCGCAGCAAGCCGCTGCGGGTGCCGGTGCGGAGCAAGCCAAGCCTCAGGACGACAACGTCGTGGACGCTGAAGTCAAGGAAGTCAAAAAGGACTGATGTCCGCCCTTTCTGCAGCCTCCGGGCTGCAGTCCCGCCGCGCAAGCTGGTTCAGGCCTTCTGAATCGTCTTCGCGGCGTTCTTGTTCTAACGGTTTGATTCCCACATGGCCAAACGAGATTTTTACGAAGTGCTGGGCGTTGCCAAAAACGCCTCGGACGAAGACATCAAAAAGGCTTATCGCAAGCTGGCGATGAAGCACCACCCTGACCGCAATCAGGGCGATGCCGCCAAAGACGCCGAGGCCAAATTCAAAGAGGCCAAAGAGGCCTACGAGATGCTGTCGGACCCGCAAAAACGCGCGGCCTACGACCAGCACGGCCACGCCGGAGTGGACCCCAATATGCGCGGCGGTGCCGAGGGCTTTGGTGGCTTCGGCGATGCGTTTGGCGACATCTTTGGTGACATCTTTGGCGGCCAAGGCCGACGCGGCGGTGGCCGTCAGGTCTTCCGCGGTGCCGACCTGAGCTACGCCATGGAGATCACGCTGGAAGAAGCAGCCAACGGCAAGGACTCGCAGCTGCGCATTCCCGGCTGGGACGAGTGCGACACCTGCCACGGCTCGGGAGCCAAGCCCGGCACCAGTGCCAAGACCTGCTCGACCTGTCACGGCCAAGGCCAAGTGCAAATGCGCCAGGGCTTTTTCAGCGTGCAGCAAACCTGCCCGCACTGCCGCGGCACCGGCAAGATCATTCCAGAGCCCTGCACCAGCTGCCACGGCCAGGGCAAGATCAAGAAACAAAAAACGCTGGAAGTCAAAATCCCGGCCGGCATCGACGACGGCATGCGCATTCGCAGCGCCGGCAATGGCGAGCCCGGCACCAATGGCGGACCACCCGGCGACCTGTTCATCGAGATCCGCATCAAGAAGCATTCGATCTTTGAACGTGACGGCGACGACCTGCATTGCGCGGTGCCCATCAGCTTCACCAAAGCAGCGTTGGGCGGCGAGATCGAAGTGCCCACCCTGGGCGGCAAGGCGGCGATTGACATCCCCGAAGGCACGCAAACCGGCAAGCAGTTCCGCATCCGCGGCAAAGGCATCAAGGGCGTGCGCGGCAGCTACCCCGGCGATTTGTACTGCCACATCACGGTCGAGACCCCCGTCAAACTCACCGAGCACCAAAAGAAGTTGCTCAAGGAGTTTGAAGACTCGATCCAAAAAGGCGGCGGCAAACACCAGCCCTCCGGCGAAAGCTGGACCGACAAGCTCAAAGGTTTCTTCGGCGCTTGATGAATTTGCAGGTCGGCGGCTTTAGCCCCGCCCCCCTTGCGCGCCTGAGCCCGCCATGTCGGACCTGAAGGTCCGACCTACAGAAACGGGTTGGCACGATCCAAAGGCTGGTTGACTTGTGTCAAACAGCCTTTTTCTTTTGCACCCACCATGGTGCGCATGACTGCCACCATCACTTTTCTTGGCGGAGCCGACACCGTCACTGGCTCCAAGTACCTGGTTGAACACAACGGGCAGCGCCTACTGGTCGATTGCGGCCTGTTCCAGGGCTACAAGCAGTTGCGGCTGCGCAACTGGGGGCCTTTGCCGGTCGAGGCTCGCCAAATCAACGCCGTGGTGCTCACGCATGCCCACCTGGACCACAGCGGCTACCTGCCCTTGCTGGTCAAGAACGGGTTTCGGGGCCGTGTGCATGCCACCTCGGGCACCTGCGACCTGGCCGCGATCTTGTTGCCCGACAGTGGCCACATTCAGGAAGAAGACGCCTTTTTTGCCAACCGGCATGGCTTTTCCAAACATGCCCCTGCCCTGCCGCTGTACACCAAGCAAGAAGCCATCGACAGCCTGAAACAGTTGCATGCCGAACGGCAAGGACAATGGTTTGAACCCATTCGCGGCTGGAAAGCCCGTTTTCAGCCGGCGGGGCACATTCTGGGTGCAGCCAGTTTATTGCTCGATGTGGCCGGCAGGCGCATCCTGTTTTCGGGCGATCTGGGCCGACCAGACGATCCGCTCATGAACCCGCCCGAGCCCCCGCCGCAAGCCGACACCGTACTGATCGAGTCCACCTACGGCGACCGTCAACACCCCCATGAGAAACTGTTTGCCGAGCTCGGCCCCCTGCTGCACAAGCTGGCTGCACGGGGCGGCGTGGCGGTGGTGCCCGTGTTTGCAGTGGGCCGTGCGCAAGCGGTGTTGCACACGATTGCCCAGCTCAAAGCGGCGGGTGAAATTCCGCGCGGCCTGCCGATTTTTCTGGACAGCCCCATGGCCATTCACACATCCGCCCTGTTTGCCAAACACCCCGGCGAGCACCGCCTGACCGATCAGGAGGTGCGCAACATGGACCATGTGGCCACGATGCTGGAGACACCCGAGCAGTCGAAGTCATTGCTCCACCGGCACGGCCCCATGGTCATCCTGGCCGCCAGTGGCATGGCCACAGGCGGTCGGGTGCTGCACCACTTGGCGCAATACGCGGGCGATCACCGCAACATGATCATCCTCACGGGCTACCAGGCCCCGGGCACGCGGGGCGCCTGGCTGGCCAGTGGCAGCAAAACCATCCGCATCCACGCCCAAGATGTGGCGGTGCGGGCCGAGGTGGTGCAAATTGAATCGGCCTCGGCCCACGCCGACGCCAACCAGTTGCTCAGTTGGCTGCACAAAATGCCCAGCGCCCCCGGGCAGGTCTATGTGGTGCATGGCGAGCGCGAAGCGTCCGACATGCTGCGCCAGCGCATCGAGCACGAAATCAAGTGGCGCGCGATGGTGCCCGAGCACGGCTCGGTCTGGCCACTTTGAGCGGATTTACAAAAACCGATCGAGCAATTTGCGCGAGTGTTTGTCCATGGCCGCCAGGTCACGGATCATGTACTGCACGCCATCGGCGTCGTTGATCAAGAGCACCGTGCCGGTCAGGCGGCGGATGTCTTCCTCGCCTTTGAGCAAGAACTGCGTGGTGCCCCGGTTGGTCACCACCGTCCATGTGCTGGGCGTGGCAAAGCTGCTGACGCCTTCGAGCTTTTCAATCACGGGCAGGAACTCGCGCTCGGTCAAGGCTTGTTGCACTTGGCTGCGCACCGCCGGTGCCAGTTGGGCCAACTGATCGATCCACAGCAATTCATGGCCTTCGGCATCCATGAGCGCCACGCCACCCTCAGGGTCGGTGATCGGGTAGGCGCGAATGGCCATCACAGGCGCGTGGCGCGTGCCATCGGCCAGCACCAAGGTCCAGCTGCCAAAGGCATCGCGTTGCAATTCAAATGCGTTCATGCGCTCACCTTTTGTGCTTCTGTGCTGCCACCCAAAACCGCTTCGGATTCGGCTTGGCGCTGCTGCGCTTCATACAGACGCCAATAAGCGCCTTGGGCTTCGATCAGCTCGTCATGCGAGCCCTCCTCCACCACCACACCCTTGTCCATGACCACCAGGCGGTCGGCCTTGCGTAGGGTCGACAGGCGGTGCGCAATGGCAATCGTGGTGCGGCCGCGCACCAGGTTGTCCAGGGCACGCTGGATTTCTTTTTCGGTCTCGGTGTCCACGGCCGAGGTGGCCTCGTCCAGGATCAAAATGCGCGGGTTGATCAGCAGCGCACGTGCGATCGAAATGCGCTGACGCTCACCACCCGAGAGGCCTTGACCGCGCTCGCCCACCAGCGAGTCATAACCCTGCGGCATGCGCATGATGAACTCATGGGCGTGGGCTGCGCGGGCAGCCGCCACGATGTCTTCGTGGGTCGCGCTGGGTTTGCCGTAGGCGATGTTGTCGGCAATCGTGCCAAAGAACAGGAAGGGCTCCTGCAAGACCAAGCCGATCTGGCTGCGGTAATCGGAAATCTTGAGCTGACGAATGTCGGTGCCATCCAGCTCGATCGCGCCTTCGGTCAGGTCATAAAAGCGGCAGATCAGGTTGACCAGGGTGCTCTTGCCCGAGCCGCTGTGGCCCACCAAACCGATCATCTGACCGGGCTGGATGTCGAGGTTGAGTTGGCGGATCACGGCCCGGTTGCCGTAGCGAAAACCAGCATCGCGCACCGTGATGCGGCCTTGCACCGGCGGCAGTGGCAAGGGGTTCACTGGCTCGGGCACGCTGGAGACGTGGTCCAGGATGTCAAAGATGCGCTTGGCACCCGAGGCGGCTTTTTGCGTGTGCGAGACGATGCGGCTCATCGTGTCCAGACGGCCATAGAAGCGACCGATGTAGGCCAAAAACGCGGTCAGCACACCGACCGTGATCTTGTCGTCTGACACGAGCCAGATGCCAAAGCCCCAGACCACCAGCAAACCGACTTCGGTCATCAGCGTGACGGTGGGTGAAAACAAGGCCCAGACGCGGTTGAGGCGGTCATTGACCATCAGGTTGTGGCGGTTGGCGTCTTTGAAGCGGGTGGCTTCGCGGTCTTCCTGGGCAAAGGCCTTGACCACGCGAATGCCGGGAATGGTGTCGGCCAACACATTGGTCACTTCGGCCCAGACGCGGTCGATCTTTTCAAAGCCTGTGCGCAGCCGCTCGCGCACCACATGGATCAGCCAGCCAATGAAAGGCAGCGGCAGCAAGGTCACCAGCGCCAGTGTGGGGTTGATGGTGAACAGGATGACTGCCGTCATCAGGATCATCAGCACATCGGTCGCAAAGTCCAGCAGGTGCAAGGACAAAAAGACGTTGATGCGGTCGGTCTCGTTGCCGATGCGGGCAATCAGATCTCCGGTGCGGCGGTCGCCAAAGTATTCGAGCGAGAGTTTGAGCAAATGCTCGTAGGTGGTGGTGCGCAAGTCAGCGCCAATCCGCTCGGACACCAGGGCCAGGATGTAGGTCTTGGCCCAGCCCAGGGCCCAAGCCAGCATGGCCGCGCCCAGCAAGCCCAGCAAGTACATGGACACCAGGCCCGGATCGATCGGTGCGCCGTTCTGGTACGGGATCAGCACCTCGTCCATCAAGGGCATGGTCAGATAAGGCGGTACCAAGGTGGCTGCAGTGGCTGCCAGCGTCAGGACAAAACCGCTCAGCAAGGAGCGTTTGTAGGGTTTGGCAAAGCGCCAGAGCTTGAACAAGGTCCAGGTGGAAGGCGGTGCCAGGTCTTCACGGCCGCAGCTGGGGCACTCGTCATCGTCCTCACGCATGACGGCTTGGCACACCGGGCAGACCAAGACCGCCAGGGCTTTTTGCAGAGGTCGGCCATCGCCAGCGAGCTGTGCCATCTGGTTTTCAAACTGGCTGACCCAGCGGGCCACGGCCGATTGCAAACCCAAAGTGAAGCGCCAGGCGGCCAGCCGACCACCCGGCTGGGCCAGCTCCAGCGTACCCACACCCGCATGGTCAGTGAGTTTCAGGGTCAAATTGGGCTGCAGGGGCCAGCTTTGCCAACTTTTTTCTGCATGGCCGGGCGATAAAACCCGCCGATCGGTCAAAATAATGACATTTTTCGCAAACTGCAGTTCGCCATCAAGGTCAACCTCCAGCCAGGCTGAAACGTTTTCTTCAGATTGAAGATGCAAAGAAACCTCGGCCTGCCAAGCATCCGGAACCACCGAGCGCGGCAAAACTGAAGAAGGTGTTGGAGTCATGAAGGTGAACCGCTAAGAGCCCGACACGCCAAATTGGCACGCCGAGAAAAAACAACCATTGATTTGGCCAAAGACTGCAACAAAATTGCCCATGTTTTTTTTGAATCCTGAGCTTCTTGTCAACACTTTGGCCGCTGCCTTGATCGGCCGATCATTGTATCGCTGCCCCCTCCACCCATGAGCGCCAAAAACATCCAATTCCTGCGCATGACCTATTTGCGCGGGCCCAACATCTGGACTTACCGCTCGGTCATCGAAGCCCTGATCGACATTGGCGAGCTGGAGGACTTTCCTTCCAACCTCCTGCCTGGTTTCAACGACCGCTTAAAGGCCTGGCTGCCACGCATGATCGAGCATTACTGCACACCCGGCGTGTACGGTGGTTTCTTTCAACGCCTGGACACCGGCACCTGGGCAGGTCACATCCTCGAACACGTGAGCCTGGAGCTGCAAACCCGCGCTGGCATGTCCATGGGTTTTGGCAAGGCGCGTGAAGCCGGGCCGCGTGGTGTGTACAAGGTGGTCATCCGCACCGACCACGAAGCCGTGGGTCGCGCCTCGCTGGAAATGGGCCGTGAGCTGATTTTGGCCGCCATCCACGACACCCCATATGACGTGGCAGGTGCCATTGCCAAGCTGACCGACATGGTCGATGCCCTGTATGTCGGCCCCAGCACCGCCAGCATCGTCGAAGCCGCTTACGAGCGCCGCGTGCCCTACATCCGCCTGAACGCGGGCAATCTGGTCCAGCTGGGCCACGGCGTGAACCAGCGCCGCATCTGGACGGCCGAAACCGACCGCACCAGCGCGATTGCCGAAGGCATCTCCAAAGACAAAGACCTGACCAAAAACCTGCTGGCCATGTGCGGCGTGCCCGTGCCCGAAGGCCAGGTGGTGGAAAGCCCCGCTGCAGCCTGGGCTGCGGCGCAAGACATCGGCCTGCCCGTCTGCGTCAAGCCCAGCGATGGCAACCGTGCTCGTGGGGTTTCGCTTGACCTGAGCACCCAAGCCGACGTCGAAGCCGCTTATGCCATTGCCCTGGCGCAAGGCAGCGAAGTCATCGTGGAGCGTTTCATTCGCGGCTCCGAGCACCGCCTCTTGGTGGTGGGCGACCGCCTGGTGGCTGCCAGCCGTGGCGAGACCGCCAGTGTGACCGGCGACGGCCAACACAGCGTTCTTGACTTGGTCAATTTACAGATCAACGCAGACCCCCGACGTGGCAGCGACGGCAGCTTGCCGCTGGAGCTGGTCAAGCTGCGTGAGAACAGCCCCGAAGTGCTGGAACTGGCACGCCAGGGCCTGACGCCCGACAGCGTGCCCGCAGCGGGCCAACCCGTTTTGGTCAAACGCACCGGCAACATGACCACCGATGTGACCGACATCGTGCACCCCGATGTGGCCGCACAAGCCGTGCTGGCCGCCCGCATGGTGGGCCTGGACATTGCAGGCGTGGACGTGGTGACCCCTGACATCCGTCAGCCTCTGGCGGGCCAGGGCGTGGTGGTCGAGGTCAACGCAGGCCCCAGCCTGCTGATGCACTTGAACCCCGCCGAAGGCCAAGCCCGCCCTGTGGGCCAGGCGATTGCCGAGCACCTGATTCCAGCCAAGGAGAACGGCCGCATTCCAGTGGTCGGCATCATGGGCGACGGCGACACCACCCGCAGTGCCAAGTTGATCGCCTGGCTCTTGCACCTGCAAGGTCTGTACACCGGCCTGGCCTGTGCCGACGGCCTGTACATGAACCAGCGCTGCCTGCAAACACGCAACGCCATGGACTTTGACCAGGCCGAACGTTTGCTGGTCAACCGCTCGGTGCAGGCGGCCGTCTTTGAAAGCGATGCCCGCCGCCTGCTGACCCAAGGCCTGCCTTATGACCGCTGCCAAGTCGGCATCGTGACCCGCATGCCCAAGGCCGCGCCGCTGGAAGACCTCTACCCCGGCCCCGACGAAAAAATGCCCAGCTACATCCGCACCCAGATCGATCTGGTGCTGAGCCATGGTTTTGCCGTGCTGAACGCTGCCGACGAGGCCGTGGCGGATCTGGCGCAGTACAGCGATGGTGGCGTGATTCTTTACGCCGAAGACGAAGCCGAATCCCGTCTGAGCGCACACCGCGCCGAAGGTGGCCGAGTGGGCTTTTGGCGTGATGGTCAACTGATCCTGGCCCAGGGCAGCAAGGAACAAGCGGTGCTGTCCATCCAGCGCCCTGCCGTGGCACGCCTGCTCAAAACCAACACCCTGGGCCAAAATGACATGCTCATCGCCGCCTGCGCCGCATGGGCCTTGGACATGGGCCCCGATTTGATCCGCGCCGGCGTCAAGAGCTACGGCCAAACCCCTGCCGTCTGACGCGGCACCAGAAGAACAACAGGAACCCATATTCATGGAAGTGTCCCGAATTCGCGCCCTGCGCGGCCCCAACTTGTGGAGCCGCCACACGGCCATTGAAGCCATCATCAGCTGCACGCCTGCCGAGCGGGGTCTGAACCCCCAACACCCCATCGAGCAGCAGCTGCGCCGCATCTTCCCGGAAGTCGGTCAATTTGACAGCCTGCGCCCGGGCCAAACGATCACCATCGCACACGCGCTGGAAAAGGTCACCTTGGGTCTGCAAACACAGGCCGGTTGCCCAATTTCATTCAGCCGCACCACCCCCACCCAAGAGGCGGGCGTCTACCAAGTGGTGGTCGAATACTCCGAAGAGTCGGTGGGTCGCCAGGCCCTGGAGTTGGCCGAACAACTGTGCAAAGCCGCCATCGCCGGCATGGGCTTTGATCTTGAAGCGGCCATTGCGCAACTGCACGAACTCGACGAAGACGTGCGCCTGGGCCCTTCGACCGGTGCCATCGTGGATGCCGCTGTGGCCCGGGGCGTTCCCATCCGCCGCCTGACCGACGGCAGCCTGGTTCAGTTTGGCTGGGGTGCCAAACAGCGCCGCATTCAGGCCGCTGAAATCGACTCCACCAGCGCCATCGCCGAGTCGATCGCACAAGACAAAGACCTGACCAAGAGCTTGCTGCACGCTGCTGGCGTGCCCGTGCCCATGGGCCGACCTGCCGACAACCTCGAAGAGGCCTGGGCCATCGCCCTGGAAGTGGGCCTGCCGGTCGTGGTCAAACCGCAGGACGGCAACCAGGGCAAAGGCGTGTCGGTCAACATCACCGACCGCGCTGCATTTGATGCCGCCTACGCCACTGCCGTGCGTTACGGCGTGGTCCTGGTCGAAAAATTCCTGCCCGGTCACGACTACCGCCTGCTGGTGGTGGGCAACAAGCTGGTGGCCGCTGCGCGCCGCGAACCGCCTTTGGTGGTGGGTGACGGCAAACACACCGTGCGCCAATTGGTGGACCAGGTCAACGCCGACCCACGCCGCGGCACGGGCCACTCCACGTCGCTGACCAAAATCCGCTTTGACGACATCGCCATCGGTCGCCTGCGCGAGCAAGGCCTGGAGCCCGAATCGGTGCCGGTCAAGGGACGCCGCGTGATCCTGCGCAACAACGCCAACCTGTCCACCGGCGGCACCGCCACCGATGTGACCGACGATGTGCACCCCGAAGTCGCCGCCCGCGTGATCGAGGCCGCCCAAATGGTGGGCCTGGACATCTGCGGTGTGGACGTGGTGTGCGAATCCGTCATGCGCCCGCTCGAAGAGCAAAACGGCGGCATCGTGGAAGTCAACGCCGCCCCGGGCCTGCGCATGCACATCAGTCCGTCTTACGGCAAAGGCCGCGATGTCGGCAAAGCCGTGATCGACCACATGTACCCCGATGGTGACAACGGCCGTGTGCCCGTGATTGCCGTGACCGGCACCAATGGCAAGACCACCACCGTGCGACTGACCGCGCACCTGCTGCGGGCCCAGGGCCTGCGCGTGGGCATGACCAACACCGACGGTGTGTACGTCAACGGCCGCCAGACCGATTCCGGCGACTGCAGTGGCCCGCGCAGTGCCCGCAACGTGCTGATGCACCCCGATGTGGACGCGGCCGTGTTTGAAACCGCCCGGGGCGGTCTGCTGCGCGAAGGCCTGGCTTTTGACCGCTGCAAAGTGGCCATCGTCACCAACATGGGCGCGGGCGACCACCTGGGCCTGAACTACATCACCACGCTCGAAGACCTGTCGGTGCTCAAACGCGTGATCGTGCTCAATGTGGAATCAAGCGGCATGGCCGTGCTCAACGCCGCCGACCCCGCCGTGGTGTCCATGGCGCACCATTGCCCCGGCGATGTGACCTTCTTCGCGCTGGACATGCACCAGCCCGTGCTGGCCGCGCACCGCGCCCAGGGCAAGCGTGTGGTCTACACCGATGACGGCCACATCGTGGCCCAAAAAGGCAAACAGATCTTCCGCATTCCCCTGGCCAATGTGCCACTGACCCGTCAGGGCCAGATCGGCTTCCAGACCGAAAACGTGATGGCTGCGGTGGCTGCGGCCTGGGCCGTCAACGTGCCCTGGGACACGATCGCTCAAGGCCTGTCCACCTTCATCAGCGACATCCAGGGCGTGCCCGGTCGCTTCAACATCTTTGACTACAAAGGTGCCACGCTGATCGCCGACTACGGCCACAACCCCGATGCCATCCAGGCCTTGGTGCAGGCCGTCGACAACATGCCCGCCAAAAAGCGCGTGGTGGTGATCAGCGGTGCCGGTGACCGGCGCGACCAGGACATCCGCGACCAGACCCAAATTTTGGGCGCAGCCTTTGACGACGTGCTGCTCTACCAAGACGCCTGCCAGCGAGGCCGTGCCGATGGTGAGGTGCTCCAACTCTTGCGCGAAGGCCTGCAAGGGGCTGCACGCACCAGCCATGTCGAAGACATTCAGGGCGAATTCAATGCCATCGACAAGGCCTTGGCTCGCCTGTCTGATGGTGACTTGTGCCTGATCTTGATTGACCAGGTGGAAGAGGCTTTGGCCTACATCACCGAGAAGGTCAAAGCGGCGGCCTGAACCCCTGCGGGCTGGGCTGCTCTGCGGCTCAAACCGCCAGTGCGTTGATCTGCATGGCCACGGCCACACTGGCCATGAACACGGTCACCCAAGCGGCCCAGCGCTTCAAACTGGGCTCGGCTTGCTCCACATGCTGGAACACCGCTGCGCCCGCACACAGCGACAAACCCAATGAGGCCAACATGCCCAGGCCATTGGGCCACAGCGCCTCGGGCCACAGGTGCGTGACGACGGCATTGACCGCCAAGCTCACCGAAAAATGGATCACAAATATCGAATAGGAGCGTTGGGACAGCCACTGCACCGCACTGATGCTTCTTGTGCGAGAGGCAGGCGCTTGCAGCCAGCTTTGAGGGGCGCGTGCCAGCAAGGCCGCCACACACAAAGCGGTCGCCAGACGCCAATGGGGGTCCAGCCGCCAGGACAGCACGCCCAACACCATCACCAGCGCCCAAGTCTTGCGCGAAAAACCGATGTCACGACTTTTGAAAGCCAAAAACCCCAGGCCATAACTGCCGCAAAAGTACACGGCGTAATCGTCCAGGCTTTCGTTACCGCTCCACCACAGGAGTGAGCCCGCGGTGAGCAAGAACCACAGGCGCTGCCGCCAGACAGCAGGCACGGCCTCAGAGCGTGCAGCCAATTGTTGGGCCAGATAAAACACCAGCAAAGCGGTGGCATACAGCTGGAAGTCCATGGCCACGTACCAAACACCTGCCGACAAGGCCTCCATGTTGAGCAGATGCTGTGACAAAGCCACATGCGCCCACGCCTGCGGCCAGCTGGGCAAGGCCGACAAGGACGGATGGTCAAACCATGGCCGAATGATTTCCGAAATCAGCACAGCAGCACTCAAGGCGGCCAACAGGGGCAAGGCCAAGCGCAGGTAACGTCGCCACAAAAGCACCAGCCCGCCCTGCACCGTCAGGTCCTGCATTTTGGACATGCTGGCTGCGGTCAAAAAGCCACCACACACCAAAAACATCTGCACCGCCAGGCGGGCCCGGTCATACAACCACTCGATGAGCCCGGGGCAAACCTGCATCATCACATCGGACATCGGGCCGTAAAAAGCCAGGTGGTGCAAAACAATGAGCAGACAGCCCACCGCCTTGAGGAGGTCGAGCAACCACGCCCGCCCCGATGGGCGCGGGGCGATGGTCTGGGTCGGAAGCGGCGTTGCTGAACTCAAAGCGCCAGGCGGGCGCGAGCAGCTTGGTACTCGCGCTTGAATTGGGCCACCCGCTCAGCGGTGCTGACCACCGAGGTGATGGCGCCGATGCCCTGACCGCAGCCCCAAATGTCTTTCCAGGCTTTCTTGGCGTCGCCACCAAAGTTCATCTTGCTGGGGTCGGATTCGGGCAGGTTGTCGGGGTCCAGGCCTGCGGCACGGATGGACGGTGCCAGGTAGTTGCCATGCACGCCGGTGAACAGGTTGCTGTAGACCACATCGTCGGAATTGCAATCGACCACGGCCTGCTTGTACTCTTCAGCGGCACGGGCCTCTTGCGTGGCGATGAAGGCCGAGCCAATGTAGGCGAAATCTGCGCCCATGGCTTGCGCAGCCAAAATGGCATCGCCCGAAGCAATCGAGCCCGACAAGGCCACCGGGCCATCGAACCACTGGCGGATTTCCTGGATCAGCGCAAAGGGGCTCTTGACGCCCGCATGGCCACCTGCACCGGCGGCCACAGCGATCAGGCCATCTGCGCCTTTTTCAATCGCTTTGTGGGCGAACTTGTTGTTGATGATGTCATGCAACACCACGCCGCCGTAGCTGTGTGCGGCCTGGTTGATCTCTTCACGCGCACCCAGCGAAGTGATGATGATCGGCACCTTGTACTTCACGCACATGGCCATGTCGTGCTCCAGGCGGTCGTTGCTCTTGTGCACGATCTGGTTGATCGCAAAGGGGGCCGCAGGCTTATCGGGGTTGGCCGCGTTGTAGGCCGCCAGTGTCTCGGTGATCTCGGCCAGCCAGTCCTCCAATTGCGCCGCAGGGCGAGCGTTCAGTGCGGGCATGGAACCCACGACGCCGGCCTTGCACTGCTCGATCACCAGCTTGGGGTTGCTGATGATGAACAGCGGCGAGGCGATGACAGGAAATGGCAGGTTCGCCAGGACGGGGGGCAACTTGGACATGGGGTCTCCTCAAATGATCCCGCAATTGTGCAGGGCAGCCTTGCGGCCAAGCTGTCGGCGTGGGGACACTGGGGCTGGACGTTGCAGCATTTTAGGCAATCGCTCTAAGGAAAATGCCGGTCGAAACCGGCATTTTCTCAGTGGGCTTGCATGCCCTGCATCAGAACGCGTCGAGCGCCAGTTCGGTCACGCTGCCAGCGCCGTCGACGATGCTGTCGCGGATGCCGGGCACCTTGGACAAAATGTGGTCGGCATAGAAACGCGCGGTGGTGACTTTGCTGCTCATGAAGGCTGAGTCTTGTGCTTGTGCCTCGGGCGTCAGGGCCGCCAGCAGGGCACGGCCCATTTGCCAACCGGCCATCAGGTTGCCGGTGAGCATGAGGTAGGGCACGCTGCCTGCAAACACGTCGTTGGGCTTGGCTTTGGTGTTACCGGCCACGAAGTTGACCACGTCCACGAAGGCTTCACGGGCGGCTTTCAGGCGCTTGGCCATAGCTTGCGCATCGGCGTTACCGGAGGCCACCAGTTGTGCCTCAGTCTGCGCCACTTGATCGGCCAAGGCTTTGGCAGTTTGGCCTCCGTCGCGCGAGGTCTTGCGACCCACCAGGTCGTTGGCTTGGATGGCGGTCGTGCCTTCGTAAATGGTCAGGATCTTGGCATCGCGGTAGTACTGGGCGCAGCCGGTTTCTTCGATGAAGCCCATGCCGCCGTGCACCTGCACACCCAGGCTGGTGACTTCCAGGCTCATTTCGGTGCTGTAGCCCTTGACCAGCGGCACCATGAATTCGTAGAAAGACTGGTTCTGCTTTCGCACTTCGGCATCGGGGTGGTGATGCGCGGCGTCGTAGGCAGCAGCGGCCACCGAAGCCAGCGAACGGCAACCCTCGGTGTAGGCGCGCATGGTCATGAGCATGCGGCGCACATCGGGGTGGTGAATGATGGGGCCCGCGGCTGGCAAGCTACCGTCCACAGGGCGGCTTTGCACGCGGTCGCGGGCGTATTGCACGGCCTTTTGGTAGGCGCGCTCGGCGATCGAGATGCCCTGCACACCCACCGCATAGCGGGCGGCGTTCATCATGATGAACATGTACTCCAGCCCACGGTTTTCTTCACCCACCAAATAGCCGATGGCACCGCCATGGTCACCGTATTGCAGCACCGCGGTGGGGCTGGCCTTGATGCCCATCTTGTGTTCGATGGAGACGCAATGCACGTCGTTGCGCGCGCCCAGCGAACCGTCGCCGTTGACCATGAATTTGGGCACGACAAACAAGCTGATGCCTTTGACGCCTTCCGGTGCGCCCTGCACGCGAGCCAGCACCAGATGGACGATGTTCTCGGCCATGTCGTGCTCACCGTAGGTGATGAAAATCTTGGTACCAAACACCTTGTAGGTGCCGTCAGGCAAGGGCTCGGCGCGGGTGCGCACAGCGGCCAGATCCGAACCTGCTTGAGGTTCGGTCAGGTTCATGGTGCCGGTCCATTCACCCGAAATCAGTTTTTCCAGGTAGGTGGCTTTGAGTTCATCCGAACCTGCGGTCAGCAAAGCTTCAATCGCGCCGTCGGTCAGCATCGGGCACAGGGCAAAACTCATGTTGGCCGAATTGAGCATTTCGCCGCAAGCCGCGCCGATGGTCTTGGGCAGGCCCTGACCACCAAAGTCAGCTGGGTGCTGCAGGCTTTGCCAGCCGCCTTCGGTGAACTGCTTGTAGGCCTCCTTGAAGCCTGGCGTGGTCGTGACCTGGTTGCCGTCGTGGTGGAAAGACGGGTTCTTGTCCCCTTCCCAGTTCAGCGGCGCAATCACTTCGGTGTTGAGTTTGCCGCACTCCTCCAGCACCGCTTGCGCGGTTTCCAGACCGGCGTCTTCAAAGCCGGGAATCTGTGCAATCTGGTCGATGCGAGCCAAGTGCTCGATGTTGAACAGCATGTCCTTGAGGGGGGCGGTGTAGCTCATGAAAGTCTCCGGTAAGTCTGGGTTTGGGTACAAAAAAGACCTCTCTCGGAGGCCTTTTTTGCAGTCGTCAAATGATCACAGTGCGTTGGTCAATTCAGGCACAGCGGCAAACAGATCGGCCTCCAGGCCAAAGTCCGCCACGCTGAAGATCGGCGCTTCCGGGTCCTTGTTGATCGCCACGATCACTTTGGAGTCCTTCATGCCCGCCAAGTGCTGGATCGCACCCGAGATGCCGCACGCGACATACAGCTGAGGCGCGACGATCTTGCCGGTCTGGCCCACTTGCAGGTCGTTGGCAGCGTAGCCCGCGTCGACTGCAGCGCGGCTGGCACCGATGGCGGCACCCAACTTGTCGGCCAGGGGCGTCATCACTTCGTTGAATTTTTCCGAGCTGCCCAAAGCGCGGCCACCGGACACGATGATCTTGGCAGCGGTCAATTCGGGCCGGTCATTCTTGGCGATCTCGCTGCCCTTGAAGCTGCTCTTGCCGCTGTCGGCTTGGGCAGCGGCGCTTTCCACGGCTGCTGCACCACCGGTGGCGGCTGCGGCGTCAAAGCCAGTGGTGCGCACGGTGATGACTTTGGTTGCGTCGGTGGACTGCACGGTGGCGATCGCATTGCCAGCGTAGATCGGACGTTCGAAGGTGTCGGCGCTGTCAACCTTGGTGATGTCGGAGATCTGCGCCACGTCCAGCTTGGCTGCCACACGGGGGGCCACGTTCTTGCCGCCTGCGGTGGCAGGGAACAGGATGTGGCTGTAGTTGCCAGCAATGGCTAGCACTTGGGCTGCGACGTTCTCGGCCAGGCCGTGGGCCAGGGTTTCGCTGTCGGCGTGGATGACTTTCGCCACACCGGCGATTTGCGCGGCGGCAGCGGCCGCAGCGCTTGCATTGTGGCCAGCGACCAGCACGTGCACGTCACCACCGCAAGCGGCAGCGGCTGTCACGGTGTTCAAGGTGGCGCCTTTGATGGAGGCGTTGTCGTGTTCTGCAATAACAAGGGAGGTCATGTTCTTCAGTCCTTAGATCACTTTGGCCACGTTCTTGAGCTTGTCCACCAAGGTGGCAACATCGGGCACCTTGATGCCGGCGCTGCGCTTGGCAGGCTCTGCCACTTTGAGCGTCTTGATGCGGGGGGCCACATCGACGCCCAGGTCTTCTGGCTTGAAGGTGTCGAGCTGCTTTTTCTTGGCCTTCATGATGTTGGGCAGCGTCACGTAGCGCGGCTCGTTCAGGCGCAAGTCGGTGGTCACCACGGCAGGCAAGGACACCGCCAAGGTCTCCAGACCACCGTCGATTTCGCGGGTCACTTGGGCTTTGCCGTCCACGATCTCGACCTTGGAGGCGAAAGTCGCTTGGGGCAAGTCGGCCAAAGCAGCCAACATCTGGCCGGTTTGGTTGCAGTCGTCGTCAATCGCTTGCTTGCCCAAAATGATCAGGCCGGGTTGCTCTTTGTCGACCAGGGCCTTGAGCAGCTTGGCCACGGCCAGGGGCTGCAGGTCCAAGTCAGCAGGCGTTTCGACCAGGATGCCGCGATCGGCACCGATGGCCATGGCGGTGCGCAGGGTTTCCTGGCACTGGGCCACGCCGCAAGAGACCGCGATCACTTCGGTGGCCAGGCCTTTTTCTTTGAGGCGCACGGCTTCTTCGACAGCGATCTCGTCAAAGGGGTTCATGCTCATCTTGACGTTGGCAATGTCCACGCCGCTGTTGTCGGACTTGACGCGCACTTTGACGTTGTAGTCCACCACCCGTTTCACGGGAACAAGAATTTTCATGAAAGCATCTCCATTGATTGAAATATCAGAGCTAGGCTTGGCGTCAACAGTTGACGTTACGTAAACGTCAATTGTGCACCAGAACTGCAAAAACCGAAAGCACCGCCACACAAAAAAGAACGGTCGTTCGAATTTTAAAACACGATCTTGGATCGAATCTTTATCCTACCCTCGAAAATGGCCAAAAAGCAGGCCGTGATCGCGGCCTACGTCAAGGGTGAAGTCGAGAAAGCCCATGACACCGATGGCCCCTCAACTTGAAGAGCGCATGTGCACCACCCGCTGCGGGTAGGGAATCTCGATGTGGTGCTCCTGAAGGGTTTTCAAGATGGCGCGGTGGATGTCCGATTTCAAATTGAGCTGGCCGCTGGCGGGGTCTTCAAACCAGTAGTTCACCGTGAACTCCAGGCCATCGGCCCCAAACGCCGACAAAGCCACCAGGGGCGCAGGATCGGTCAGGACGCGAGGCTGAGACGTGCAGGCCTGCAAAAGCAAATCCATGACCTGATCCACGGGCGCATCGTAGGCCACCGAGACCACGACCGTCTGAGCCACTTTGTTGTCGCTCAGGGTCAGGTTCTCCACCCGCTGCGTGATCAGCAACTCGTTGGGCACGATGGACTCACGGCCATTGGGCGCACGGATGACCGTGTACCGCGCCTTGATGTCGGTGATCCGCCCCTCAAAGGTGTCAAGTTTGATGCTGTCACCAATGCGCATGCTGCGTTCGGCCAGGATGACAAAACCACTGACGTAATTGGCGGCCAATTTCTGCAAGCCAAAACCAATGCCCACACCGACCGCACCGCCCAGCACCGACAAGGCCGTCAAATCGATCCCCACGGATGACAAGGCCATCAGCAAGCCCAGGAACATCAGCAGGGCGCGCACCGTGTTGCTGATGACTTTGCGCAAAGACAGATCGCTGCCCGTGGCCGATTTGAGCAAACGCGCCTCAATGGCCGATGAAATCCACAACACCACAATCAGCACCGCACCCGCGGTCAACGCGCCCTCGATCAAGGTCCGCACCGACAACAAGGCACCACCGACCTTCCAGTGGATCTGATCAAGTTCATTGAGCACCAAAGGCAAGATGCCCGTGACCCACAACACCACGCCCCCCCAGGCCAGCCAAGAGATCGTGCGCTCCAAGGCACGCACAAACGCAGCCCCGGCAAAAGCCACCTGCAACACCTTGACGCCCAAGCGAATGGCCGCGAGCGATGTGCAAACAGGCAGCAAGATGTCAAACAAGGCCAGTGGGTGATCTTGCGTCAGCACGGTGCGGGCCACAAAGGTCAGGCCCAGCAGCAACACAGGAAACAGCACGCCGTCCACGAGCTTGCGCCCCAGCAAGACCGTCAGCTCATGGCCTCGCAGCAAACGGCGCAAACCCCAGGTCATGAGCCAGGCCGCAGCCACGGACAAAGCGAATGCGGCCAAGGCCATCAAGGACTCCGGACGCACCAACGCATCCAGCCAAGCCATGGGGTCGGTGATGTGAACGGTTTTCATGCTCTCCACGAAGGATTCCTTTTCTCTATAAAAGCCTGCACGCCCTCTTGCGCCACTTCATGCACCATGTTGCACGCCATGGTTTGACCGGCCAGCTGGTAGGCCGCTTCGATGCCCATCTCGCGTTGTTTGTAAAAGAGGGCTTTGCCCAGCCGCACCGCTTCGCGGGGCTTGGCCAAAATCGCCGCCACCAGGGCATCCACTTGCACATCCAGCTCCGCCGCAGAGGCTACCCGGTTGATCAAACCCTGCTGGCAAGCTTGTTCGGCCGAAATGAAACCGCCCGTGAGCAGCATTTCCATGGCCTGCTTGGCCGGCATGTTGCGCAGCAAGGGCACACTGGGCGTGGCACAAAACAAGCCCACATCAATGCCATTGACGCCGAACTGCACGCCCTCAGCGGCCACCGCCAGATCGCACTGCGCCACCAGCTGACAGCCCGCTGCAGTGGCCACGCCCTGCACACGGGCGATCACGGGAACCGGCAGGTTCTGGATCGACAGCATCATGCGGGTGCACTTTGCGAACAGCTTTTGGTAATAGACCAACTCGGGCTGCGCCCTCATTTCCTTGAGGTTGTGACCCGCACAAAAAGCTTTGCCGGTTGCACCCAACACCACCACACGCGCCTGTTCGTCTCGTGCGATCTCATCGAGGGCGTTTTGCAAGGCCTGCAACAGGGCCTCGCTCAAGGTGTTGAAACTGCTGGGGTTGTTGAGGGTGAGTCGGTGCACGCCCTGTGCGTCTCGCTCGTGCAACAAAATGGCCGAAGGTGTTGAAGCGTTCATGCCCGGATTGTGCCCAAAGCTGACGCGCCCCGAACGCGCCGAAGTCGATGCCCCGTCAGACGTCAGCCAAGACGCGCAGGTGCGCCTCCACACTGCGGGCCAGTGCGCTGGGGTTGTAACCGCCTTCCAGGCAGCTGACGATGCGGCCCTGGGCGTGGCGCAAAGCCACATCCTTGATGCGCTGCGTGATCCACGCATAATCCTGCTCGACCAGGCCCATCTGACCCATGTCGTCTTCGCGGTGGGCATCAAAGCCCGCGCTGATGAAAATCAACTCGGGTTTGTGGGCCTCCAGGCGCGGTATCCACATCATGTCGATCAGCTCGCGGATGTCCATGCCCTTGGTGTAGGCCGGCACAGGCAAATTGAGCAGGTTGGACGCCGTCGATTGCGAGCCGCCCTCTGGGTAAAACGGGTGCTGGAAGAAGCTGACCATCAAGATGCGCTCGTCACCGGCCACGATGTCCTCGGTGCCATTGCCGTGGTGCACGTCAAAGTCCACAATCGCCACGCGTTTGAGACCATGTCGCTCCACCGCATGTTTGGCCGCAATCGCCACGTTGTTGAAAAAGCAAAAACCCATGGCCTTGTCACGGCAAGCATGGTGCCCCGGTGGGCGGGTGGCACAAAACGCGTTTTCCAACTCGCCTGCGATGACGGCATCTGTGGCCTCGATGGCCGCCCCGGCCGACACCAAAGCCGCGTCCCAGGTGTGCACATTGATCGAGGTGTCTGAGTCCAGCGCTGTGTGGCTGGGCCCGCCTGCGGCCTGGTCATCGCGCAAGACATCGCTCAGGCCCCGCAAAGCGGCCACATGCATGCGCCCGTGCGCCAGCTCCACATCGGCCAACGCCGCTGGCGCGGCTTCCCTGCGCTGCAAAGCCATGTCCAGTCCGGTGACCAGCAGACGGTCTTCGATGGCACTGATGCGCTCGGGGCATTCGGGGTGGCCTGCGCCCATTTCGTGTTTCATGCACAGGGGGTGAGTGAAATAACCTGTCGCGCCCATACGGCTTGTCTTTCTGGCTGAACCCACGCCCCTTAGGACGCTTGTTTTTATTGGTTTGATCAAATCGATGGCTCAGCTTATCACGCCCCAAACTGCCAAACCCTGAGCCAGATCAGGACTTGCGGCCATTAAACTGCCAGCATGCGATCAGAACGCCCCTTCCCATTGAAAACACGAAGCACGCCCCCCTTGTCATGGACCCCGGGCTGGCTCTGTGCTGCCTTGCTGGTGCTGGCGACACCGACGGCCATCGCCAAGGCATCGACTCATGAAAAGCCACACCATCCGTCAGCAGGACATGCGAGCAGCCCACACGGAAAAACCCACAAGAGCGCCAAACAAGGAAAAGTGCCCCCTTCCACTGCAACGGCCTTGACCCAAGACATCCATGTGAAAGCCTGGGCCCAAGAGGCTGCAGCGCGTCTGCAACTCGACCCCGCATGGCTGCAAAAGACCATGGCGCAAGCGCAGCGTCTGCCCTTGGTCGAAAAACTGGTCTTGCCACCAACATCCCCTGTGGCCAAAGATTGGGGCGCATACAGGGCCCGCTTCATTGAGCCCACCCGAATTCAGGCGGGCGTGCGCTTTTGGACAAAGCACCAGAGCACCTTGGCACGTGCTGAACAAGAATTTGGCGTGCCCGCTGCCATCGTGGTGGGCATCATCGGCGTCGAAACCTTGTACGGACAAAACACTGGCAACTTCCGATTGGTCGACGCCCTGGGCACGCTGGCTTTCCATTTTCCCGAGGCGCACCCCAGAGCCGCCGAACGGCAAGCTTTTTTCCGCTCCGAGCTGGAGCAGTTTTTGCAACTGAGTGCGCGCAGCGGCTCAGATCCGTTGTCGGTACGCGGCAGCTATGCGGGCGCGATGGGCTTGCCACAATTCATGCCCTCGAGCTGGGCGAAATACGCGGTGGACTTTGACGGCGATGGCCGCATCGACCTCTTCACCAGTCCCACCGACGCGATTGGCTCAGTAGCCAACTACTTCAAGGCTTTTCAGTGGCGCACCGGCATGCCCACCCACTACCCGGTCAGCCTCAACGCCCAAACCGACATGGACAGCCTGCTGGCCCCGGACATCTTGCCCACCTTCAGTGTGGCCAGCTTCACCGCCAAAGGTGCGTCACTGGAAGGGGCCGCGCTGACACACCCCGGACCTCTGGCCTTGATTGAGCTGCGCAACGGCACCCAAGCACCGAGCTATGTGGCCGGCACCGAAAACTTTTACGCCATCACCCGCTACAACTGGAGCAGCTACTACGCCATGGCGGTGATCGCGCTGGGCGAGGCTGTGACTCGAGAACTGAACAACTCGCCTTGATTTTCCCCTGCGTCCCATTTGAAAATCGCCGTACAGTTGGCGGATGCAGCTCAACCATTTAACTTCTTTCCAAAACCGAACAGGCTTGTTGTTCAGCCTGTTGGTCCTGGCTACGGCCTTGTGCGGAGCCACAGCCCATGGTGCCAGCTTGTTTGGCGATCACTCCTGTCGGCATTGGCACGGCCTTGAATACGCTCAGAAGCGTACCTGGACCAATGCTTTTTTGGCACCGCTGAGTTTGACGCTCAAAGGCCTAAAAAAAAGCAAAGAAGACAAGTACAACGACGATCCCAATGCCCATGTGGCAGCGATCCAAAACATCAATACATTTTGTTTGAATCATCCAGACTTAGGTGCATCAGATGCGGCAGGACGATACCTCAAGGAGTTGTTTGAGCTGTAACCGATTGAGCGGTGGGCTTGTGCTTTTCAATTCAACGGACCGCCATGAAGCCCTTGAGTTTGAACACGGCTTGGGCTTCTGGTGTTTGCAGAAATTGACGAAACTTCGTGATCATTTCTGAACGGTCAGTCTTGACCGTCGGCATGATGGAATATGTGGTGATTTTCTGCAGTGATGACGGCAACGGCCCCACCAGCACAGCACCTTTGACTGGCAGGATTTCCGTGATCTGCTGAACTCCCAATTCGATCTCACCTCTGGCCACAGGCTCCAGAACATAGCCGACATCACCCAAAGTGGCTTTGGGGCGAATTTGCTCTGTGATGCCCAACTGATCGAGCACGCTTGCGAAATGCTTGCCACTGGTGCCTTTTTGCGGGTCCATGTAAGTGACGCTTTTAGCGGCCAACAGTGTGCGGCGCAAAGCCTCGGGCGAGGAAATATCGGGCATCACGGCACCCTGTTTGACGGCAAGGCCCACCCCCACACTGCCCAAAGGACTGGCCGAACGCGCTGGTACCCAGCCGCGGTCTTCGACTTCTTGGACAACATCGACCGACAAGATCAGAACATCCGGGCTGTTGCCCTCAGCCAGACGGCGAATCCAAACCCCCACCGGGGCATATTGAACGTCCAGTTGCAGGCCTGTGGCCTTTTGAAATTGAGGTACCAATTCCTCCAAAGCAGGTTTGACGGCACCTGCACTCCAGACCCGCAAATCAGCGGCTTGGCAGAACCCTGCTGCAGACAAAACGAGGGCAAAAACACCTGCAGCTTTTTGCAGGGTCGCACGAACAAACACATGCATGACACAACTCCTTGGATGGCTTCGGCCTTATTCGACCCCGAAAAGTAAATCGCCGCTGAGCTGCGGGCGACAAAGCATGAATGGATGTCTTCCACGCGACTGAATTGGACATGCGCAGCAGACTTTATCGGGTTATCCCTAGCACTGAGGGCTGCCAACTCAAGCAATCTCGACAGTCAGGAGCACACCACATGAAAAAATCGATTCAACATGCCTTGACCTTGGCGCTGTGTGCCTTGGGCATGGCGAGCATGGCCCAAACGCCTCCCACACCCGGACAAGCCAAACGGTTTCCGCAAATCACACTGGAACAAATCGCGCCCGAAGGTCAGGCGCTGGCCAAAGAGATCATCCAAATTTCAAGCGTTGGACTTGGGGGGCCCTACAACATCATGTTCCGCAGCCCCGTTTATGCGGACCGCATGAAAAAGTTGTTGGACTACTTGCGCTTCAACACCTCTTTGCCGACACGGCTCAACGAGTTCGCCATCTTGATTCAGGGCCATGCATGGAAGTCGCAGGTCGAGTGGTATGCCCACTACCCATTGGCTTTGAAAGCTGGTTTGCCCCAGTCGGTGGCCGATGACCTCAAACAGGGGATTCGTCCACGCAACATGGCCCCAGACGAAGAGGTGGTTTACGACTTGTGCATCACGCTGATGAAAGAACATGAAGTTTCGGACGCCCTCTTCAACAAAGCCAGAAAGGTTTTGTCCGATCAACAAATTGTGGATCTGGTGGCGGTCAGCGGCACTTATGTGACCGTGGCCATGCTGTTGGCCATTGGTCAGGAAATGCCGCCAGAAGGCAAACCCCTGCCCTTCCCGCCCAAATGATGACCGATTGAATTTCAGGAGAAAAATATGAATTGGATCCGTTCCAAACGCATCGCCAGCTGGTTGATCACCGGGCTGGCTGCCTTCGCTTTGCAAAGCACCATGGCGCAAACCAGCACCGCTGCTGCGGATGGCAAAACCGAACTCTTGTGGTTGGGGCAGGCTGGATTTCGCATCAAAACACCCGGCGGTCAATCCATCGTGATCGATCCTTGGCTGACTGGCGGCCCCAAAACGCCGGCTGCGATCAAAGCGGACATGGCTGCACTGGGCAAAGTGGATTTGTTGCTGGTCACCCACGCGCACGTTGACCACCTGGGTGATGCACCGGCTCTGGCCAAACTGCACAAAACCGTGCTGTATGGCCCTGCAGACATGATCACACCACTGGTCACCTTGGGCGTGTTGCCTGCGGAGCTGACGCACCGTTTCAACAAAACGGGCAGTGTCAAGCCTTTGCCAGGCATCAAAGTCACGGCTGTGCAAGCCGAACATTCCTCCCTTCTGGTCTGGAAAAACCCGGCCACGGAAAAACTGGAATCTCACCCCGCAGGTGAAGCTGTTGGCTACATCATCGAGATGGAAAACGGTTTCAAGATTTGGCACATGGGCGATACCGGTTTGTTTGGTGACATGAAGTTCATCACCGAACGCTACAAACCAGACCTGGTCTTGATGCCCATCGGCGGCAACTTCACCATGGACCCGGAAGACGCCGCTTTTGCCGCACGCAACTGGATCAAGCCCAAGATGGTGATTCCGATGCACTACAACTCCAACCCGCTGGCCAAAGGCACACTGGAAGAATTCCAAAATGCCATGAAAGGCAGCAAGGTCAAGGTGGTTCCCATGACCGAAGGACAAACGGTGGCTTTTTAAGTGCCCAAGATCTTCACTTTGAAAAGGCTGCTGACAGGGCTGTGTTTGATCACCCTGCATAGCGCATTGGCTTGGGCACAAAGCACAGCGGAGATCGCGCAGCAAATCGCCCCCACAGGTGTTTTGCGTGCAGTGATCAATCTGGGCAACCCCATCTTGGCGCGCAAGGAGGCCTCATCGCCTGAACCGGCGGGGGTTTCTGTGGATTTGTCCCACGAATTGGCGGAGGCATTGAAACTGCCCTTGCGCCTGATGCCCGTGATATCCGCCGCGCAATCGGTCCAGGCCGTGACACATGGCCAAGCAGACATCGGCTTTTTTGCCATCGATCCTGTTCGTGGTCAAGGGATTGCCTTCACACCGCCTTACATCCTGATCGAAGGCAGTTACCTGGTCAGAAAAGAGGCCCCTTTGACAGACAACTCCCAGGTGGACCAAACAGGCCAAAGAGTGGTGGTGGGCCAAGGCAGCGCCTATGACTTGTTTTTGACGCGTGAGCTTAAAAATGCCGAATTGGTCAGAGCACCAACGTCTCCGCAGGTCGTGCCCTTTTTTCTGAGCGGCCCCTACGATGTGGCCGCAGGGGTCAAACAGCAACTGGAATCAGACATGCAGAAATATGACCATCTGCGCTTGCTGCCCGGACGCTTCATGGTGATTGAACAGGCCATGGGTCAGCCTTCTGGCGCATCACCTGCGGCGCGAAAATTTCTGGCCGACTTTGTAGCGCGCATGAAATCTGAACGCTTTGTCCAGCAAAGCTTGCTGCGTCACCGGATTGAAGGCGCAAGCATCGCGCCTTGATACCAAGGTGCCCCTGCTGCCATTCAATGGCGAACTCAACCCCATCGGCCTCCACGAAAACTGGTCAGATTCATACTTGGAAGATGAGGCCTTACTTCAACTTAAAAACAAACTTTCTCTCTCCAACAAATGACTCCTCGCACGACCAAGTGACTTCTGTGGATGCAACAGCAGTGAAAGTAGAACTTTCAACGTCCACGCGGCGTACAACCAGTGATAGCTTCGAACCCTCTATGTTGTAAGTTCCAATAATCGCTGTAGACGCTGGAAAACTGTCTTGTCGAACTTCTTTGGTATTTCGAGTAAGCGCAACCAAACCATTGGAATTTAGTTTGAAATTTCGAGATAAATCAACCTGGCGAATTGGTGTCTTACATTTAGCAAAAACACTTACACGCAGCGCTTCACCAAGAGTTACACCAATTCGCCCAGGCTGTAATGAATGCACATCCACAAAATCAGGAATTACAATCAAATCACTTTTAGCCATCGGCAAATCAGATGCTGAGGCAACGCAGCAAAGTACGGACCAAGGCGAAGTGTTCAACTTTGAAAGCCTCGGGCATATCTTTAATCAGCTCACCGAAAAGTACTGGGGCTGGGACGGACCACGCATGGCAAAGGCGAACTGAGGGTGTTCGAGCTGGCCTGCTTGGTGCAGCACGACGTCAAGCGCGTACGCGATGAGGTGGTGGTGCCGGCTGAGTTGAGACTGAATCGCCCCGGGTTTCGTGGAGGCCAGTTGGTTTAAGTTGAGACCTCGGTCTCGTTCTTCCCGGCAAGTTGCCGGTAGTAATTCGCCTCAGCTTCAGCCGGTGGAATATACCCAATCGAGCTGAGCAGTCGGTGATTGTTGAACCAAGCTACCCATTCAAGGGTTGCCAGTTCCAGTGCCTCCTTCGTTTTCCAAGGTGCACGGCGGTGGATCAATTCGGCCTTGTACAGACCATTGATCGTCTCGGCCAGGGCGTTGTCATAGCTGTCACCGCGACTGCCCACCGAGGGCTCTATGCCTGCCTCAGCTAGGCGTTCGGTATAGAGAATTGAAACGTATTGAGAGCCTCTGTCCGAGTGATGAATCAAGGTATCCGAGCGTTCGGGCTGCCTGTCAAACAGGGCCTGTTCCAGCGCATCGAGCACAAAGTCTGTTCGCATCGAACTGCTCACACGCCAGCCTACGATGCGCCGGGCAAATACATCGATCACAAAGGCCACGTATTGCCACCCCTGCCAGGTGCTGACGTAGGTGAAGTCCGACACCCACAGCTGATTGGGCCTATCTGCTTTGAACTGTCGGTTGACGCGATCCTGCGGGCACGGTGCTGCTTTATCTGGGACCGTGGTGCGCACGACCTTGCCCCTGCGCACGCCGTGCAATCCCAAGCGCCTCATCAGCCGCTCGACCGTACAGCGCGCCACCTTGATGCCCTCACGATTCATCTGGTGCCAGACCTTGTCAGCCCCATAGACCTGCATATTGGCCTGCCAGACGGCTTGGATCTGTGGCATCAGGACTTCATCACGTTTAGCTCGGGTGCAGCGCAGTTCGGGCTTGCGTTTGCGGGCTGCATGGCACCTGTAGCCAGACGGGGCAATTTGCAGCACTTTGCAAATCGGCTCGACCCCGTAGGAGTCTCGGTGCTTGTCAACAAAATCCCTCAGGACTTGAGTCGGCGGTCGAGCTCCGCCTGGGCAAAAAAAGCACTCGCCAGCTTGAGGATTTCATTGGCTTTGCGCAGCTCCTTGACCTCGCGCTCCAGGTCTTTGATGCGAGCTCGTTCGTCAGAACTGATGCCATCGCGCACGCCTGCATCAACTTCATGCTGGCGTACCCAGTCGTTGAGGGTTTGTGGCACGCAGCCGATCTTGGGTGCAATGGACTCAATGGTGGCCCACAAGGATGGGTACTCGCCTCGGTGTTCGAGCACCATACGAACAGCGCGTTCGCGCACCTCGGGTGAAAAACGGTTTGATTTCTTGCTCATGGCTCCATCTTCTCAAAGTGTGGAGCCTCCTCAAAACCCGGGGCGATTCAGACTGCTGCAGCGCACCGAGTCTGTCTTGGCGGTCTCACCCCTTACTATTCCATGCAAATGAACATGCTTCTCAAGGTACCCAAGCCATGACCGCCCAAAGTATCACCACCCTCTCCGCCCTGCGCGACCTGTACGGCCCCGCCCGTGAGCGTTCGCTCAAGAAGGAAATCCCGTCGCTCGACACCCATGCGGTGCAGTTCATTGGCCTGTCGCCTTTTGTGGTGCTGGCCAGCACGGGTCAAGCGGGTGACATGGACGCCTCGCCTCGCGGGGGCGAGCCGGGCTTCGTCAAGGTGCTGGACTCGCAAACGCTCTTGGTGCCCGATGCGCCGGGCAACAACCGGCTGGACACGCTGGAGAACATCATCGCCACTAGGCGCATCGGCTTGTTGTTCATGGTGCCGGGCTTTGACGAGACTTTGCGGGTGAATGGCCGCGCTGTGCTGTCCACCGATCCGGCTGATTTGGCGCTGTGTGCCGATGCGCGGCGCACGCCTGCACTGGCCATTCGCGTGGCGGTGGAATCGGTGTATCTGCATTGCGGCAAGGCGCTGATGCGCTCGCAGTTGTGGGACGCCTCGCGCCACGCCGACCGAGCGCAGCTGCCCAGCATGGCCGAGATGATGCGCGACCAGATCCGCGCTTTCAAAGGCGAAGAGATCGAGGCCGAAACGCAGGCCCAGATGCTGGAGCGCTATCGGCAGTCGCTGTGAAAACGTCCTGCGGCGAATGGCCCGAAGTTGTTCCGTGCTTCTGTGAATGAAGCTGTGGACAAGTGCAGGAATATCCTCGTAAACCCTTAAACCATGCGGCCTGCCACGGACTGCCTTTTAAACAGGCAGCTGAGCGGTCTTACTTTTTCTGCACCGGATTGGCCAGCAGCAAGTTGGCCGGGTAGGCGCGCATGAACTCACGCGCCTTGTCGATCGGGGCGCTGAGCCAGGCACCCCAGGCCCCTTCGTTCAGGATGGCGGGCATGCGTTTTTCGTTGCCGTTGTGGCCGTAGCGGTTCATCAGCGCGTGGCTGTTGGCGTTCACCGTCAGCAAGGTGAAGCTGGTGATGCTGTCGCCGTCTTGGCTCCAGTGTTCCCACAAACCGGCCACGCCCATGGGTTTGCCGTCCACACGGGCAATGCGGGTGGGCACGGCCTTGCCGCTGCGCCAGTCGTCTTCCAAAAAGGCTTGCATCGGAATGATGCAGCGTTGGCCCTTGAGCCAGGTGTCGCGCGTGGGCGTGGCGGTGCTCATGGTCTCGTAGCGGGTCACGGCCAGTTTGGTTGAACGCAGTTTGGCGTCCGACACCGACTTGACCCATGTGGGCACCAAGCCGAATTGGCCTTGGGCCAGCTCCATCACCAGCGACTGCTCAGCGTCTGCTGTGGCGGCCGCGCCCTCAGCCTGTGCCTTGCGGATGAAAAAGCCTTGTTTGCGGGGCCAGACTTCTTTGTCCAGCAGTGGGTCGGGGGCCGAAACGCCAAAGGCTTCGGCATAAAGGTCAGCGCTTTTCAGGCATTCGTATTGGGTGCTCATGCGGGCGATGCTAACCCACGGGCTTGGCGGGCGCTGCGGTGCTGGCGTCGGCTTGGGCATTTGCACACGCCTCTTGCCCGGCGCTGGCCGGCGTTGATGCGGGTTGTTTGCGCTGCCGCCAGGCCTGACGCCATTGCCGCACCTGTTGGCCCGCATGGCTCACCCATGAGTCCAGGCTCCAGGGGTCCAGCGTGGGCCACAGGCGCTGCACCAAAGGCAGCAGAACCAGCAGTGCCCAAGCGGGCTTGCCCTGAGGTGCTGACCGGCTCATGAAGCCGCGCAGCAGCCAAGCGGCGATGCCCAAGCGGCCATCGGGCTGGGCGGCGCGTTTCCACTGACCCAGCAGCTCTTGCATGGCCACGCGCTCTTGGGCGGCTTGTGCCATCAAGCGCCCTTTTTCTTGGGCACGTTGTTCAGCGGTGTGCAGAGGGGGTTGCGGGTTCATCGCTGGCTCCAAGCTTGTTTGTCTTGTTCGAGCACCGTCAATGTGGCCTGCAAAAAGCGGTCACCTTGGCGCATTTTTTGGCGTACCCACCAGCCCACCCACAGGGCCAGCCCCAGGTAGATGCCCGACAAGACCAGCAGCGACTGCCATCGCCAGGTGTCCCAAAACAACAAGGTCACGGCAATCGACAAGGTCAACAGCCCCAAGCCCGCCAGCAAGAGCGCCACTGCGCTCCACAGCAACCCTGTGACCAGCTTGTCACGCGCTTCGCCCAGCTCCAGCCCTGCCAGGCCCAGGCGCGTGTGCAGCCAGGCGGACAGCAGGGCCGCCGTTTGTTGCAAGGGCAAACCGTCTGCTTCGGGGGTGTGGCTGAGCAAGTCGTCAAGTGGCATGGTGTGATGTGCTGGCAGGTTGCCCTTCAGCAGAGTTGAGTCGAACGGTGATGGACAGACCGTTTGTTGTGATCCACTCCAACAGGCCCGTGAAATGTCACATCATCTTATGCTAGTCCTGAGGTGACTTACTCACTGTGATCTGTGCAACATTGGCATGGCCATGCAAACTGCCAGGTGAACAAATGAGCGGCTGAGCATCTTGGGTTGCCGCGCTGCCCTGATAATCTGCCGTCTTTCTCACCCAAGTCTGCACGTACGCCTCATGCTGATCCGATTCAACAAGCCTTATGGCGTGCTCAGCCAGTTCAACCCTGAGGGACGCTGGCGTGGTCTGAAGGACCACATCGACTTGCCTGGCGTGTACGTGGCCGGTCGGCTGGACGCCGACAGCGAAGGCTTGCTGCTGCTCACCAACGATGGCCATGAGCAAGCCCGCATTGCCGATCCGCGATTCAAGATGGAGAAGACCTATCTGGTGCAAGTCGAAGGCTTGGTTGACGACAACGCGCTGAAGGCGCTCGCCCGGGGCGTGACGCTGAACGACGGCCCCACCCTGCCCGCCCGCGCCCAGGCGGTGGAGCCCCCGTCCGATTTGTGGCCACGCAACCCGCCTATTCGGGAGCGAAAAAACATCCCGACCTCTTGGCTGGAACTGTCCATTCGCGAAGGCCGCAACCGCCAAGTGCGCCGCATGACAGCGGCGGTGGGCTTGCCCACGCTGCGCCTGATCCGCACCGCCATTGGCCCCTATCACCTGCGTGACCTGCCAACAGGCACATGGCAGCGGGTGGAATAGGGTTTCAGACACAATCGGCCATCCGTTCAAAAACCCACAAGGAAAAATATGTCTGACTTGCTGAACAAAATGCAATGGCGCTACGCGTGCAAAAAAATGGACCCGACCAAGGTCGTGCCCCAAGACAAAGTGGACCGCATCGTTGAAGCCGCCCGCCTGGCCCCCACCTCCAGCGGCCTGCAGCCGTTTGAGGTCATCGTGGTCAGCAACGCCGCCGTGCGTGCCCAGATCCAGCCCAAGGCCTACAACCAGGCACAAGTGACCGATGGTTCGCACCTGCTGGTGTTTGCCGCCTGGGACAACTACACCGCCGAGCGCATCAACACCTACTTTGACTTCACCAACGCCGAGCGCGGTGGCACCAACGAAGGCTGGGAGAACTACCGCAAGATGTTGTTGGCCAATTACCCCGGCCGCGATGCCAAGGTGAACTTTGAGCACGCCGCACGCCAGGCCTACATCGCGCTGGGCGCGTCCTTGATCGCTGCGGCCTACGAAGAAGTTGACGCCACGCCCATGGAAGGCTTTGAGCCTGCCGCCGTGGACGAGATCCTGGGCTTGGCCGCACGCGGCCTGCGCAGTGTGGTCATCGTGCCGCTGGGCTACCGCGCCGAAGGCGACTGGCTGGTCAACCTGAAAAAAGTGCGCCGTCCTCGCGACCAGTTTGTGACCGAAGTGAAATAACAGCGCACTCGCCGGTCATGCGCTGACCGGCCACAGACCTGTGGGGACCTTGTGTCCCCATTTTTCATGGCCCGTTCTGCTCCGGGACATCAGGCAAGGCCGCTTTGTGCCTTACCATCCAAGACTTCCCAAACCGGGATGACCACCGAGGATGCATCATGGCCAAAGGCGAACAGCGCAGCAACAAAATGGCCAAGAAGCCTAAAAAGGACACGACGGCTCCCAAGACCTTCACCTCGGACCGCCCCATGGCACCGACCACATTTGTGGCGCCTCGCGGCAAGGTCAAACCCGGTTGATCCCTGACTGAAGGCCGGTGGCATGACCGGCTGCTTGAATTGTCGATGGCATGACACCGATCCATGAAGACGAGCACCTGCTGGTGCTCGAAAAACCCAGCGGCTTGCTCTCTGTGCCCGGACGCGGCCCGGACAAGCAGGACTGCCTGTCCAAACGTGTGCAAGCCATCTACCCCGAAGCCCTGATCGTGCACCGGCTCGATCAGGACACCTCGGGCCTGTTGCTGATGGCTCGGGGCATCGAAGCCCAGCGCCGCTTGAGCCGCCTGTTTGAAACACGGCAAGTGAACAAGCGCTACATGGCCGTGGTCAGCGGACACCCCGAACAAACGCAGGCCGCGCAAGCGCCCGACGAAGAAGGCTGGCACACCATCGACGGGCCGATCTTGCTGGACTGGGAGCGACGCCCGATCCACATCATTCACCCCGATGGCAAGGCCAGCCGCAGCCGCTGGCGTGCAGTGCAAACCAGCGACAGCGCCACTTTGGTGGAGCTGGAGCCGGTGACTGGCCGCACGCACCAGCTGCGCGTGCACATGCAAAGCATTGGCCACCCCATGCTGGGCGACTCGCTGTATGCCCCGCCCGAGATCAAGGCCTTGAGCCCGCGCCTGCTCCTGCACGCACAAGAATTGGCCTTTCCACACCCTTTTACCGAGGCCTGGATGGCCTTCAAAGTGCTCGCACAGTGGTCGGCGACAGGGCCTTATTTGACAAGCTGAGCGGTTCTTGCAAGCGAGGCTCGGGGAAGGCTTTGTGACTGGATACAATTCTCAGGTTTCAGAAATATCAATTTGGCTATGTTGTTTGATCAAAAATCATTGTCTTTGGCGGGACCAAAGCATTCATATTCATGGGTGACTCTGGCTCTGCAATTGGCATTGGGCTTGTTTGGCACCGTGACTGTGCATGCAGCCCCTGCCCAACAGGACAGCATCAAACAAGCCATTCAGTCCGGCCAGCTGGACCAGGCCCTCAAGCTACTGCAACAAGAGCGCATGAATGCGCCTAAAGATGTGCAGTTACGTTTTTTGGAGGGCGTGATTCAAGCACAACAGGGTCAAACAGACAAAGCCATTGACACCTTCAAAAAATTGACAGAATCCAACCCGGATCTTTCTGAGGCTTACAACAACCTTGGCGTGCTGTATGCCGCAAAAGGTAAATTGGAAGAATCCCGCGCTAGTCTTGAAAAAGCCCTGCAAACACATCCCAGCTACGCGGCTGCGCATCGCAACTTGTCGGATGTACAAAGTCAATTGGCCAAACAAACTTACGCTAAGGCCCTGCAGGTTGACGGCAAAATCAAGAACAACACACCTCAATTGACCTTGCTCGGCAGCATGGACACAAGCAAGCGTTCGCCCGCTACGCCCCCCGCCTCCATGTCTACGCCCAATCCGCCAGCGCCAGTCGTCACAGTGGCCACCGCACCCGCTGCCGAAGCCCCTAAAGTGGCACGTGACACAGCACCTGTTCCCGCTCAAAATCCTGCAAAACCGTCCACCTCAGATTCGGCTGTAGAAACGCCCGTGGCCTCCAAACCAGCAGTAGCCCCTACTCCTAATCCGACTAGTGCATCTGCAGTAAGCGCCTCACCCAAGCCTGAACCCAAAAAAGAGGATGCAGCACAAAAGCAAACCAAAGCCGATCATGCCGATGTTCGCAGCGCCATCACCGCTTGGGCCAAAGCCTGGAGTCAGAAAGACATGAACCGTTATCTGGCCGCTTACGGCAGCAGCTTCACGCCCCCTGAAAAAATGTCCCGTGCCAAATGGGAAAGCGATCGACGTGTACGCATCGTGTCCAAAAAAACCATCAGCGTCGATGTCAACAACCTCAAAATCGAAGTGACGGGAAACAAGGCCACGGCACACTTTCAGCAAGTGTATGAATCGGACAACTTCAAGGGCAACAGCCACAAGACACTGGAGATGGTCAAACTAGGCGATCGTTGGTTCATCGCGCGTGAGACTGTGAATTGAACTTTCCTCGCTTTCAAAATCGCAAGATGCCACCGAAAAGCATGTCCCCATGGCACTTGCGCTGGGCAGCGCCAACCTTGCTGGTGACGGTTTTCTTCGTGACAGTTTGGTGGCTGTCTGATCGGGAAAATTTACCCATCAATTTCAAGCCAACCTTTCAGACATCGTCAGAGCACATGCGATGGAAGCTCGAATTCGAGCCCAGTGACGCAGCGCCTGTCATCATGGCAAAAGATCCGGAGACTCTGGTCCGCCAGGTCTACCAACATTTGGGCGAAGGCGACCGGACTCAAGCTTTGACCACAGCACGGGCATTGGTCGCGCAATTCCCCACCTTCCAGTTAGGTCAATTGCTTTACGCTGATTTGCTCAACATCAGCAGCAAGCAACCCGCGGAAATTGTCGAGCTGGACGAGGACATCAAACCCACGGCACTGCGCCGAATGGAAGAGTTGCTGCTCGAAGCCAAACGCCGCATGAGCCGACCTGCCCCGCAAGCGCTGCAAGGTCAAGTGCCTGCAGCGGTAGCTGTTCTGTCAGCCCATCAGCCTTATCTGGCCGCAGTGGATGCATCCAAATCACGGCTGTACTGGTTTGCCAACCGCACAGGCGCAGACGGCAAACTGCAGTTGGAATTGATCAAAGAGACCTATGTGTCTGTCGGCATCAACGGCGTAGGCAAGGTCAAGGAAGGCGATGGTAAAACGCCGCTGGGCGTTTATTTCATTCAGAAAAATTTGCCTGGGTCCACTCTGCCCGACCTGTTTGGTGCAGGTGCGCTGACCTTGAATTTTCCAAATGCCGTGGATGCCATGCGCAACAAAACCGGCTCGGGTATTTGGTTGCATGGTACGCCTACTGCCCAATACTCCAGAGCGCCAGAGGCCACCGATGGCTGTGTGGTGCTGGCCAACGCCGAGATGGAGCAACTGCTGAATTTGCCCGGCTGGCGCATGACGCCGGTGGTGATCGCCGACAAACTGGACTGGATTCAAGCCGGTCAAATTCCTGAGGCCTATGCCCACTTCAGGCCGACCTTGGATCGATGGATCAGTGAACGGCAAAACGCTGATGCTGACCAACTCAAAACCCATTACAGCACTCGGTTTGAGCGTGATGCACTGGACCTAGAGCACTGGTGGCCTAGGCTGATTCAAGGTGTGGCTGGGCAACGCAAAGCCAAGCCACTTGAGTTGGTGTCGGTCCTGCATTGGAACGATGGCGAAGACACCATGGTTGTGACCATGAGCGACCCCAATGTCAAGGACAAACGCCAGCCGGTGTTCTTGCGCACTTATTGGCAAAAAGAGGCCGGTCAGTGGAAGCTGGTGTTTGAAGGCCCGACCTGATCTGCACAGGAGCCAAGGTGACTGGCGCATGAGCACTGAAATCCCGTTTTTCAATGGCCGCATAGCGCCCGAGGGCGGCAGCTTCGACGCCTGGCGTGAACAAAGCTTGCTGGACTCGATGGAACAAGGTGGCCTGGCATGGCCCACCTCTTGCCGATCGGGCAGCTGCCGCACCTGCATCGGCCACTTGGTGTCTGGCCAGGTGCGTTACGAGATGGAATGGCCTGGCCTGACTGCCGAAGAAAAGGCCGAGGGCTGCGTGCTGCCCTGCGTGGCCTTTCCCATGAGCGACGTGGTGCTCAAGGACCCCTTCGCCGACTGAGCCAGCGACGGGGGCCAAAAGATCACTCGTTGATGCCCAGCTCCTGGATCTTGCGGGTGATGGTGTTGCGACCAATGCCCAACTTTTGTGCCGCCTCGATGCGACGTCCCCGTGTAGTCGACAAGGCCGCCTGGATCAAGCTGGTTTCAAAGCGCCGAGTCAGCACATCCCACACATCGGTGCGACCGGTGTTCAGCAATGCCAGCGCTTCCTGTTCAAGCCCGGCCTCCCACACCAAGCCTGTCGATGGGCTTGTGCCCCCCAATGCCGCCGCAACAGGCATGTTCACGGGCTCGGCAGACTCAGGCGCTGCCAAGGCCTGCACCGGAGCCTGCGCAAGGGATGCGCCTGAAGCCAAGACCTCTGGTGGCAAGTCCTTGAGTTCAATGACCTGTGCAGGGGCCATCACGGTCAACCAGTGGCAGATGTTTTCCAACTGGCGCACATTGCCTGGAAACTGGAACTGGCCCAGCTTGTCCATGGCCGCTTCAGAGATGCGCTTGGGCTCCACGCCCAGCTGCTGCGCACTGCGCTGCAAAAAGTAGCGGGCCAGCATGGGCACGTCTTCACGGCGCTCGCGCAAGGCCGGCAAGCGCAGGCGAATCACATTCAGGCGGTGGTACAAGTCCTCGCGGAACACGCCTTCCTTGACGCGTTGCTCCAGATCCTGGTGGGTCGCAGCGATGACCCGCACATTGGCTTTGACAGCACTGTGTCCGCCCACGCGGTAAAAATGGCCATCGGACAAGACGCGCAGCAAACGGGTTTGCAAATCGAAGGGCATGTCCCCGATTTCATCGAGGAACAAGGTGCCACCATCAGCTTGCTCAAAACGACCACGTCGCGACGCCTGCGCTCCGGTGAAGGCACCCCGCTCGTGGCCGAACAACTCGCTTTCGAGCAAGTCCTTGGGGATGGCGGCGGTGTTGATGGCCACAAAGGGCTGGTTGGCGCGGGGCGAGTGCTTGTGCAGCGCGTGCGCTACCAATTCCTTGCCCGAGCCCGACTCGCCCGTGATCAGCACGGTGACATGGCTTTGTGCGAGACGACCAATGCCACGGAACACATCCTGCATGGCCGGTGCCTGGCCGAGCATCTCGGGGGCATCGACCATCTTCTCTTCGGTCACGTCTTCGCGCTCGCTCTCATCCACCGCACGGCGAATCAGCTCAATCGCTTTGGGCAAATCAAAGGGCTTGGGCAGGTACTCAAACGCGCCACTTTGAAACGCCGACACCGCGCTGTCCAGGTCCGAGAAGGCCGTCATGATGATGACGGGCAAACCGGGCATGCGTTGCTTGATGGTGGTCAATAAATCGAGGCCCGATCCGCCGGGCATGCGGATGTCGCTGACCAGCACCTGCGGGCCGTCACGCCCTTCTTCCGAATCGAGGGCTTTCAGAACCTCACGGGGGTTGGTGAAACTGCGCGTGGGCAAGCCTTCGCGCAGCAATGCTTTCTCAAGCACAAAGCGGATGGATTGGTCATCGTCTACGATCCAGATCGGCTTCATCTGCGGGGGCTTTCTTTGGTTCAAGGCAACGGGATCAGAATTTTGAAATCCGTACAACCGGGCTCGCTGTCACACTCGATCATGCCGTGGTGCTGCTGAACAAAGGTTTGCGCCAACGTCAGCCCCAGGCCCGAGCCGCCTTCGCGTCCCGAGATCAACGGGAAGAAAATGCGGTCCTTGATCGAGTCTGGTACACCAGGCCCGTTGTCGATGACATGCAATTCCAATGCCAGGCGATAACGCTGCTTGCCAAACGTGACTTGCCTCAAGATACGGCTCTTGAACGTGATCTGCGCATCGCCTTGCGCCATGCGCTCTTGCAAGGCCTGCGCGGCGTTGTGCGAGATGTTGAGCACTGCCTGAATCAGCTGCTCTCGGTCACCTCGAAACTCGGGAATCGAGATGTCGTAGTCGCGCACGACCTTGAGCCCCTTGGGGAACTCGGCAAGGATCAGGGCCCGCACACGCTCACAGACTTCATGGATGTTCACATCGCCCACCACATGCGGCCTGCGGTGCGGGGCCAGCAGGCGGTCCACCAGGGTTTGCAGGCGGTCGGCCTCATGGATGATGACCTGGGTGTATTCGGTCAGCTCTTTGCTGCCCAACTCCATCTCCAGCAGCTGCGCCGAGCCCCGGATGCCGCCCAGCGGGTTCTTGATCTCATGCGCCAGGTTGCGGATCAGCTCCTTGTTGGCCTGGGCCTGCTCCAGCAAACGCTCTTCGCGCTCCTGGCGGGTTTGCTGCTCCACCGGCAAGAGTTCAATGATCACCTCATCCACGCGGTCTGACGGCGCAACGATCATGTGCACCGGCAAGCTGTCGCCGTGGTGGATGCGGTTGAGCAAGGCCTCGTAGCGCAGAGCGGCAAACTCGTTGGAGCGTGCGCCGATCAAAGCATTTTTCAACGGCTGCGGATCAAGGAAAAACTCGGGCAGATACGCGCCATGCAGACTGCGGCGGGACATGCCCATCACATCCTCCAGGGCTGCGTTGACAAAACTGATGCGCCCTTCGCCTTCGATCACGGCGATGGGGGTGGCCAACAAATCAAAGGCCTGAAATCGGGAAACGGGTAAAGACATGGGTCTTTCTCAAGGGTGAGCCGCCATGGGGCGGCGGGCCAGCTCACGCTGCAAACTGTCGATGTCACGCTGGTTGCGCTCGATGGCGGCTTGGGTGGCCTGCATCTTGTCGGGTGACTTTGACCCATCATGGTCTTTGAACGCTTGCTGCAACTGCGCCTGCTGCTGCTTGGCTTGTGACAGCTCCTGCATCAAGATGGCGCGGGCCTGTGCATCGCGCTCGCGTTGCGCTGGGGGCTGTGCACGCGACTCGTCCGCTTTGGTGCGCGACTCAGGCACCAAGGCGGTGCCTGCCGCCAAAGAGGTGCGTGCTCCGCCAACATGGGCTTGTGTGCCACCAATCACCGTGACGGCCGACTCGGTCGCGAGGCGGGTGCACCCCGATTTGCCTTGCGGCGCATTGGTGTATTCCTGCCCACAGCGGTAGATCACCTGTTGCGCTGGCAATGGCGGGCTCCAGGCCAGGCCCAGCAGACACGAAACAAGCGACATGCAAAAAAAAGGACGGCCGAAGCCGTCCTTTTTTGCACTGCTGTGTGCAATCCGCATGGTGTGGATTACAGCGAGTAGTACATGTCGTACTCAACAGGAGACACTTCCACGCGAGCGCGGGTGACTTCTTGCATCTTCAGGTCGATGTAGGAGTCGATCCACGAATCGGTGAACACGCCGCCTTTGGTCAAGAAGGCGCGGTCGTTGTTGAGGGCTTCCAGAGCCTGGTCCAGGCTGGAGCAAACGGTCGGCACCAACTTGTCTTCTTCTGGAGGCAGGTGGTACAGGTCTTTGGTCGCAGCTTCGCCGGGGTGGATCTTGTTTTCGATACCGTCCAAGCCAGCCATCAACAGGGCAGCAAAGCCCAGGTAAGGGTTGCACAGTGGATCGGGGAAGCGGGCTTCCACGCGGCGAGCTTTGTCAGAAGCCACGTTGGGAATACGGATCGAAGCGGAGCGGTTCTTGGCGGAGTAAGCCAATTTCACGGGGGCTTCGAAGTGAGGCACCAGGCGCTTGTAGCTGTTGGTGCCGGGGTTGGTGATCGCGTTCAGGGCACGTGCGTGCTTGATGATGCCGCCGATGTAGTACAGGGCGAATTCAGACAAGCCAGCGTAGCCATTGCCTGCGAACAGGTTCTTGCCGTCTTTCCAGATGGACTGGTGAACGTGCATGCCGGAGCCGTTGTCGCCAGCGTAGGGCTTGGGCATGAAGGTGGCGGTCTTGCCGTAGGCGTTGGCCACGTTGTGGATCACGTACTTTTGCAACAGTGTCCAGTCGGCGCGCTCAACCAGGGTCGAGAACTTGGTGCCGATTTCGCACTGGCCAGCGCCAGCCACTTCGTGGTGGTGCACTTCAACTGGGATGCCCACGGATTCGAGAATCAGGGACATCTCGCTGCGCATGTCGTGCGTGCTGTCAACGGGAGGCACGGGGAAGTAGCCACCCTTGACGCGGTTGCGGTGACCGCTGTTGCCGTTTTCCATCTTGGTGCCGCTGTTCCATGGGGCTTCAGCTTCGTCGATGGCGTAGAACGTGTTGTTCGGCTCGGTGCTCCAACGCACATCGTCGAACAAGAAGAATTCGGGTTCTGGACCGAAGTAGGCGGTGTCGCCCAGGCCAGATTGCTTGAGGTAAGTCTCAGCGCGCTTGGCGATCGAACGTGGGTCACGCTCGTAGGCCTTGCCGTCTGTGGGCTCGATCACGTCGCAGATCAAGACCAGGGTGACTTCTTCGAAGAAGGGGTCGATGATGGCGCTGCTTGGATCGGGGATCAACAGCATGTCGGAGGCTTCAATGCCTTTCCAGCCGGCGATCGAAGAGCCGTCGAAGGCTTGACCGTCTTCGAACTTGCTTTCGTCAAACTGCGACACGGGCGCAGTAATGTGTTGCCACTTGCCACGGGTATCGGTGAAACGGAAGTCAACGAACTTGACTTCGTTCTCTTTCACCATCTTCATCACGTCTGCGACGGTCTTGGCCATCAAATTCTCCTGGTAGGAAAGGGGGTTAACAAGGAACGATCGGATTATGCAGTTTCTGTGCCAACCAAGGCACAACGCTGCAGCAGCCGAGCAGCCTTCAATTGTGCCTCTGACTGAGCGCGATACCGCCCATTCATCTGAAAAATTAACGCACCACTTTAGTGCAATTATGACTCAATTTGGTGCAATCACTGATTTCGCACCAGTTCAGGGCCGAAGTCCAGATTCAGCACATTCAGGTCTGCGCGCAACTGGACATAGGCCAATTCGGCCAGTGCCGGTTCGCCTTTGACGCCCAGCTCGATGTGGCGGCCCCACTGCGGATGGTCCACGCTGGGCAAGCTGAACACCTTCACGCCCGCGTGCTGGGCCTCGATGCGCTCCATGAAAGGGGTAAGAGTGGACTCCATCGCACCCAAAATGATGACCGACTTTTCCAGGTAAGCGTTGCGCTGAAAGCAATGCGCGTACTGGCTGTCCAGCACCGACTCGATCATGGGCCAAGCCATGACCGGAAAGCCCGGCACAAAGTGAACGGCCCCACCGTGGACTCCATCGCAAGTGAAGCCCGGGATCTTGTTGTACGGATTGCGGATGATGCGCGCACCTTGCGGAAAAACCCCCATGTTCAGGCGATGCACATTGTCAGCACGGTCGGGTTCGTAGGGCACGCCCTGCTCTTTGGCCGTGTCCTGCATGCGCTCCCGGATCAGGCTTTCCGCCTCGGGGTGCAAGCACAGAGGCAGCCCCAAGGCTTGCCCTGCACATTGGCGGGTGTGGTCGTCAGGCGTGGCACCGATGCCGCCACAAGAAAACACCACATCGCCCGAGGCGAAAGCCCTGGCCAGCGTGGCTGTGATGCGCTCAGGCGAATCGCCCACGTACTCGACCCAACTCAGGCTCAGCCCCCGAGCCGACATCAACTCGATGACTTTGGGCATGTGCTTGTCCTGGCGCTTGCCGGACATGATTTCGTCGCCAATGATGATCAAACCAAACTGGAAGCTCATGTTCAACACTTTCTAAAAGGGTTCAGGGTGCGCGACGCGGGTCCACATCGGTCACATCGCCAGGCGTGGTGCCCAAGCGGGCCGATGCATGCAAGGGTGAGGGCATGGGCGGCAAGACCTCGTCCACCGTGGCCTGCACAGGCGCATGACGCAGGTCCTGCAAGGCCGCCAGGGCAAAGTGGGCGAACCACAGCGAAGAGAACGCAAAGACCAAGGTGTAAATCCAGATCGCCACCGGGACCAGGATCACAAAGGCAGCGGCGAACAAGGCCCCAGAGGCCCACACCAGGCTGGGGGCTGCGCCCATCAAGCCCGTGATCACCCCCATCGCCAACCAGCTCATGCGGTGGCGGGCCATGAGCGCATGACGCTCGTCCGAGCTGGCGAACTCGGCCAGCACATCAAAGGCCATCACACGGTAAGTGAGCCAGCCCCAAATCAAGGCGGGCAAGAGCATGGCCAGCGGTGGCACCAGCCACAGGGGCAAGCTGAGCACAAACGCGCCCAGCGCCAGCAAAACCGAGCCCAAAGACCACCACAAGCTCTGCCAAAACCCTGCCCCCTGCTTGCGCTGCAATTGGGGAAAGCGCCTGCCCATGACCATGCGCGTCAAGGCCGGTGTCATCAAAAAAGACACTGCGAGCAAAGACACCACGACCACCAGGGGGGTGACCGAGAAAATCACCATCAAGGGGGCCACCACGGTTTTGAGGTTGGCAAAGCCCATGCCTTCGAGCCAGCGCCAGACACCTTCAAGCCAGCTGGACATCTCCAGCCAGCGCTGCACCGCCAGGACCGCGGTGTCCCAATAGAGGTAGCCCAACAAACCCGACAGCGCCACGGTGAGCACCAAAGGCAACAGCGACAAGCCGATGACGCGCGGCATCAGGCAATACATGGCCGCACGCCAGAAAGAATCGATCAACAACTTCATGGGCGAAAGCTTAACAGCCTGCTCGCGCACGCCAGCCCTCAGGCACGCCCCACCAAGCGCAAAAGGCCCCGCCATTGCTGCGCCCAAAAGCCACGGCCGTAGTCGCGGCCTTGCTCGACCTGATCGCGCACACCGGTCGGGTCGTAGCGCAACTGAAAATCGGCCGTGCCGAGCAGCATGTCCCACCAGGGCAAGAGCACGCCAAAGTTGCAGCCGCCCAACACTGTTCGCCCTTGCACATCAGATTCATGGCCGATGCCGATGCTGTGGTGCCTGCGGTGAAAGCGCGGACTGACCCACAAACGCTCCCCCACCCGACCAAACCACAGGCGCACATTGGCATGCTGGAGGTTTTCGCTCAGCTGGCCGATGGCCACCAAGGCCACAAACTGGCCTGGCCCCACGCCCACCAGCATCGCCACCATGGCCAAGAGCACGCTCGTGAGGGCATCGTCCAGCAAGTGGTTGCGGCTGTCCGACCACATCGTCATCTGGCGTTGCGCATGGTGCAAGGCATGCAGCCGCCACCAAAGTTCAGACTGGTGTTGCGCCCGGTGGATGAGGTAGTGCACAAAATCAAACACCACCAGGTACAGCACAAAGCTCACCGCTGCCTGATCGGTCACACCCGGCCAGATTTGGTCCAGATGCCAAGTGGGCAAGCCCCAGGCACGCAAGCTGCCCCAGGCGTTTTCAAACCAGGTCTCGAGCGTGAAAAACATCACCAGTTTGAACAAGCCCAACCGGTGGATGAGTGTGTAAAAAATGTCCACCTTGACCGCACGTGCATCGCTGATGGGCTCGACTGGCCAGCGCTTTTGCATCGGCCCGATCACCACCACCATCACCAGGATTTGCAACAAGCCCACCACCAGCCAGCCCGTGCCTTCGTAAGCGGTGTCCAGCAAATTGCCTTGCCCCAAAGCAAAACTCAGCGGCTGCACCACGGCCTCAAAAAGCCCTTGTTGCAAGCTTGAAAACAAATCGGTCAACGCGTCCATGCGCTCATTGTCCTGAAGTGGGATGCCCTGTAAGTTGGAGTGGGTTTTGCGCAATCCAGGCCTTGTACTGCGGGTGCTCGCGCAGCGTGGCAAAGCACAGGCCCTTGGCTTTGAGCCCCTCGATCAAGGGCTCCAGCACGGCGGGTGCCCAAGGGTCTTGCCGCGACCAAATGCCCAAATGCGCCATCAGGATGTCGCCCTGACGGATATGGGCCAGCGCTTTTTTCAGCAATTGGGCATTGGGAAATTTGTCGCTGGGCAATTCATCGCCCAGAAAGCCGGCATCGGCCCAACCCACATGGGCAAACCCACATTGGCGGGCCGCTTGCAGCAGCGCGGGCGATGTCTTGCCGCCGGGGGCCCTGAACAAGGGCAAGGGTCGCTGTCCGGTCAGGTCTTGCAGGCGCTGAGCCGCTTGCTTCAAGTTGTCGCAATACTCGGCCGCAGACCATTGAAGGTCTTGCCCAGCCAGGGTGCCCGAACTGGGTCGGATTTTGAATTGGGCAGCCGACGCGCCTTGGAGGTCAGCCCGCCAATAGGCATGGTCCCAGGTGTGCGATGCAAACGCATGGCCTTCGGCACCGCGCTCGCGCCACCACGGGGCCCAGTGCTGACCCAAGGTGCCATCGCCTTCTCGGGTTTTTTCTTGGGCTGCAAAAAAGGTGACTTTGACCTGATGGCGCTTGAGCACCTGAGCAATCAAAGGGGCCACCCCCATGTGGCCCGTGTCAAAAGTCAGATAAACCGGCCTGGTGCAAGCGGCCGTTTGCGCCAGCACCTGAGATGACAGCCCCAACAGGACTGCTGACATCCAGGCTTTACTGACGCGGCGCATGGTCCAGTGTCCAGACACCATGTGGCGACTTGCCCACCGGCACCTGCCTGATCACTTTGCGGGTGGCGATGTCCACCACGGTCAATTTACGGGCCCAGCGCGAGGCCAGCAAAATCAATTTGCCGTCGGCCGTGACCTCCATGCAGTCTGGCCCCGAAGGACCGGGAAACTCGGCCACCACCTGCAAGCTCGTGTAATCGATCTGGCTGACCGTGTTGGCCACGCGGTTACTCACCAGCACATGCTTGCGGTCACCCAAAGCACGAAATGCATGAGCCCCTTTGCCCGTGGGCAATTTCTTGACCAAGCGAGGCTGTGCGCCGCTGATGTCGTACACCTCCACGCCGTCACTGGCCGTGAGGCCCACCAACAACAGCTTGTCGTCAGGCGTGCCGAACACGTCCGCCGGCATCTTGCCCACGGGCGTGACCGACTTGACCGATTGCGTAGTCAGGTCGATCGACATCAACTCGTCGCTGTCCTGAATCGACACCCACACCGTGGCGCTCTTGCTGTCGATCCACAAATGGCTGGGGGTCTTGCCCGTCTTGATACGCTTGGCCAAGCTCGCGTTCTGCCCATCCCAGCGGTAAATGTCCACATGGTTCAACCGGTTGGCGGCCGTCACAAACCATTTCATGTCGGGTGAAAAACGCAGCTGGTAAGGGTCCAGAATGCCCCCAACGGTGCGCTGGATCTGGGCCGTGCGCGGATCGATGAAGGTCAGCGAATCACTCGCGGCGTTGGCCACAATGACCGATTTCTCATCGGGTGTCAGGTACAGGTGATGCGGCTCTTTACCGGTGGGAATGCGCTTGGTTTCGGTCCAGCTGAGGGGATCGATCACACTGACATTGCCATCCAGCGAATTGAGAATGAACACAGGGGCTGGTGCATTGGCCCAGGCCAACATTTGGAAAAAACAAAGGGCCAACAGGCCCAGATAACGTGAAAATCGGTACAAAACAGACTCGCGATAAGCTCTCTAGAAGTTACCAAGTGTAATCGGCCACCACACAGGACCTTTGATGCCCGCCATCACCCCATCCACCGTCAACATCCTGGGCACGCAGCTGGAGGTGCAAACCATCCAACCGACAGCTCTTCGCAGCCCGCACACCCTGGTTTTACTGCACGAAGGTTTGGGCAGCGTGGCCCTGTGGCGAGACTGGCCAGCACAGCTGTGCGAGCGCCTGGGTTGTGCCGGTCTGGTGTACTCACGCCAGGGCTACGGCCAGTCCGACCCCACGCCCGATGTGCGCGGCCCCACTCGCATGGAAAATGGCCTACGCTTTGGCCGTTGGCGACCCGATTACATGCACCGCGAAGCGCTGGAGGTCTTGCCTGCGTTGTTGCAAACCCTGGGCATTGAGCGCCCGGTTTTGCTGGGCCATTCCGACGGCGGCACCATCGCTTTGCTGCACGCCAGTCAGCACCCGGTGTCAGGCTGCATCGTCATGGCCCCCCATGTCATCGTGGAAGACATTTCCATCCAGGCCATCACCGCCGCACGCGAGGCGTACACCCACGGCCCCCTGCGCCAGCGGCTGGCCCCTTTCCATGCCGATGTGGACTACGCCTTCTGGCAATGGAACGACGCCTGGCTCAGCGATGCTTTTCGCAGCTATGACATCCGCGGCGAGATCGAAAGCATCCAGGCCCCCTTGCTGGCCATTCAGGGAGAGGCCGACCCCTACGGCACCATGGCACAAATCGACGAGATCGCCCGGCACGTGCCCCACGCGCAATTGATCAAACTGCCGGACTGTGGCCACTCCCCCCACCGCGACCAGCCCGAAGCGGTAGCGCAAGCGGTGCAAGCGTTCATGCATGATTTGTAGGTCGGCGGCTTCAGCCCCGACTCGCTTGACTGGTGAACTTTGTCGGAGCTGAAGCTCCGACCTACCCCATTCTGGTGAGCAAAGCCATCAAGGCTTGAGCAAAGCCAGATCGTCGTCGGTGAGCCAGCGCCATTGACCGGGTGCCAGATCGTTCAAGACCAAGCCGCCGATTTTCGAGCGGTGCAGGCCCTCGACCCGGTTACCCACCGCAGCCACCATGCGCTTGACCTGGTGGTATTTGCCTTCGGTCAGGGTCAGCTTCAGGTGCAGCTCACCCACCGCTTCGCAGGCGGCGGCTTTGACCGGTTTGGGGTCGTCGTCCAGCACCACGCCCGACAAGAGCTTGTCCACCATCTCAGGCGTGATCGGGTGCTTGGTCGTGACCTCATACACCTTGGGCACATGGTGCTTGGGTGAGCTCATTTTGTGGATGAACTTGCCGTCATCGGTGAGCAACAGCAAACCGGTGGTGTCCTGGTCCAATCGGCCCACCGCCTGAACACCCTGCACCGCCGCCTTTTGCGGCCGCTGGCGCAAAGGACCCGGCAGCAAGGTGTAGATGCTCGGCCAGGTCGAAGGCTTTTGCGAACACTCGGTGCCTGCGGGCTTGTTGAGCAGCACATAAGCGTGCTCCTTGAACGGCCAGTCGCTGCCTTGCACATTGAAAATCAACCCTTCGGGCTCGAAGAATTCGCCCGCGTCGGTGACCACTTCGCCGCCGACTTGGACATGGCCTTGCTGAACCAGACCGGCACACACACGGCGCGTGCCAAAACCCTGGCTGAACAAAATGTCTTCCAGGCGCATGGGTTTGAGGGATTTCGCTTTCATGGGGCATGATTGTCGCCGCGAATGGGCAAGCCCCGACCCGACCCTCGCCACGAACCTGCCGGAGAACACAGTCCATGCGTGACGCACTCGACCATTTGACCCTGATGAACGACGCCTTGGCGGCCTGCATGCAAGGCCGCATGCCCCAAAGCGAGATGATCGCGCTGTGGCGCACAGGTGCAGCCCAACTGGCTTTGCCAGAGAAATTCGGAACCGTGCTGGGCGACTTACTGGACCGGCTGGAAGCCAGCGCCCTGTTCAGCGAAGAAAGCTGCTCTTTCAGCCAAAAAGACCTGCTGGACAGCTTGCAGCTGTGGGCCGAGAAGGCGCAGGCCCGACTGTCCACCTCGTAGGTCGGAGCTTCAGCTCCGACAAGGTGGGGGCAAAGCGCTCCACCTCGTAGGTCGGTGGCTTTAGCCCCGACATGTTTCTATGAAAGGCCGTTGTCGGAGCTGAAGCTCCGACCTACACCCACCAACGACAACGGGCCCCGCAGGGCCAGTTGTGTTGTGCGCTGAAGCGAATTACTTCAAAGCCTTGAAGCGCACGCGCTTGGGCTTGGCGCCTTCTTCGCCCAGACGGCGTTTCTTGTCGGCTTCGTACTCCTGGTAGTTGCCGTCAAAGAACACCCACTGGCTGTCGCCTTCGGCGGCCAAAATGTGCGTGGCAATGCGGTCCAGGAACCAGCGGTCGTGGCTGATGACCATGACCGAACCCGCAAACTCCAACAACGCGTCTTCCAAGGCACGCAAGGTTTCCACGTCCAGGTCATTCGAGGGTTCGTCCAGCAGCAACACGTTGCCGCCTTCGATCAGGGTCTTGGCCAGGTGCAAACGGCCGCGTTCACCACCCGACAGCATGCCGACCTTCTTTTGCTGGTCGCCACCGTTGAAGTTGAAGCGGCCGCAATACGCGCGGCTGGCCATCTGGAACTTGCCCACGTTGATGATGTCCAGACCACCCGACACGTCTTCCCAGACGGTCTTGTTGTTGTCCAGGTCGTCGCGGTTCTGGTCCACAAAGGCCATCTTCACGGTCTGACCGATCTTGACTTCACCGCTGTCCGGCTGCTCGCGGCCCGAGATCAGCTTGAACAAGGTCGACTTACCGGCGCCGTTGGGGCCGATGATGCCGACGATGGCACCCGCTGGCACCTTGAAGCTCAGGTTGTCGATCAGCATGCGATCGCCAAAGGACTTGCTGACGTTCTTGAACTCGAACACCTCGTTGCCCAGACGCTCGGCCACAGGGATGAAGATCTCCTGGGTTTCGTTGCGCTGCTGGTATTCGTAGTCACTCAGCTCCTCAAAGCGGGCCAAACGGGCCTTGCTCTTGGCTTGACGGCCCTTGGGGTTGGCGCGAGCCCACTCCAATTCTTTCTTCATGGCCTTGGTGCGGGCGTCTTCGGTGCGCTGCTCCTGCTCCAGGCGAGCTTCTTTTTGCTCCAGCCAGGTGGAGTAGTTGCCCTTGTAAGGGATGCCGTGGCCACGGTCGAGTTCCAAAATCCACTCGGCGGCGTTGTCCAGGAAGTAACGGTCGTGGGTGATGGCCACCACGGTGCCCGAAAAGCGCTGCAAGAACTGCTCCAACCAGTCCACCGATTCGGCGTCCAAGTGGTTGGTCGGCTCGTCGAGCAGCAGCATGTCGGGGCGCGACAGCAGCAGGCGGCACAGCGCCACGCGGCGCTTTTCACCGCCCGACAGGTTGCCGATCACGGCGTCCCATGGGGGCAGGCGCAACGCGTCGGCCGCGATTTCGAGTTGGTGGTCAGATGCGTCCCCGGCAGTCGCAATGATGGCTTCGAGCTTGGCCTGCTCGGCGGCCAGGGCGTCAAAGTCGGCGTCTTCTTCAGCGTAGGCGGCATACACCTCTTCGAGGCGGGCTTGCGCGGCCTTGATTTCGCCCATGCCGTTTTCCACCGACTGGCGCACGGTTTCAGTGGGGTCGAGCTGTGGCTCTTGCGGCAGATAGCCGATCTTCAGGCCCGACATGGGAATGGCTTCGCCTTCGATCTCTTTGTCGATGCCAGCCATGATCTTGAGCAAGGTGGACTTGCCCGAGCCGTTGGTGCCCAGCACGCCAATCTTGGCGCCGGGGAAGAAGGACAGCGAAATGTCTTTGAGAATCTGACGCTTGGGCGGCACGATCTTGCCGACCCGGTTCATTGAGAAAACGTATTGAGCCATGGTGAAACCTGAGTGAAGTAGCGCTAGCTTGCCTCTGCAGCAAGCTCAAGTCCGCCGATCTGAACGCCAAATCGGGGCTGTGCAACCCGCCATTATCCCAGCAGAAGCCCCTGAGCGGCCAATCTGTGCACATTCAAGGCCCATCTGGCCTGAAAAATGCCCTGCTTCGCCCCCGACTTCGCGCTCAGCGCTTGCCAAAAATTGCCGTGCCCACCCGCACCATGGTGCTGCCCTCGGCAATGGCCGGGGCCATGTCGGCCGACATGCCCATGGACAAGGTGTCCAGCGCCAACCCCTGCGCCACCAGGGCTTCCAGCAACTGCCGCGCCTGGCGGTGCACCGCACGGGCCGCCGCCTCGGACTCGGCGGGCTCGGGGATGGTCATCAGGCCACGCAGCTGCAGGTTCGGCAAAGCCGCCACCGCCTGGGCCAGCGCGGCCAAGTCTTGCGGGCTCACGCCCGATTTGGTCTGGCCGCCATCCACATTGACCTGAATGCAGACCTGCAAAGGCGGCAGGCCCGCAGGCCTCTGCTCGGACAATCGCTGGGCGATTTTGAGGCGGTCGATGCTGTGCACCCAGTCAAAGTGCTCGGCCACCAGGCGGGTTTTGTTGCTCTGGATCGGGCCGATGCAATGCCACTCCAATGGCAAATCTTTCAGCGCGGTGATTTTGTCGACCGCTTCCTGGATGTAGTTTTCGCCAAAAGCGGTTTGCCCGGCGGCATGGGCCTGGCGCACCGCGTCAGCCCCCCAGGTCTTGGAGACCGCCAGCAAGCGCACGCTGGCATCGGGCCGCCCTGCCGTCTGGCAAGCGGCGTGGATCTGCGCATGCACCTGCGCCAAATTGTCTGCAATCGAAGCGTTCATGGCCCTGAGCGTACCAAATGCCTTGTCGCCCAATACACAGACACGCCGCTCGGTTTTGCACAGGACTGCTAAATTAGCGCCCTCATCACCCCTTCAGAGACACCCCATGAGCCAGATTGCCAGCAAAACCTACGAACCGACTCCCGCCCGCCGCGTGGCCTTTTTGGGCCTGGGCGTGATGGGCTACCCCATGGCAGGGCACCTGGCCCGTGCTGGTCACCACGTCACCGTCTACAACCGCAGCGCAGCCAAGGCCGAAGCCTGGCTGGCCGAATGCCCTGGTAATGCCAGCGCCCCCACCCCACGCGAAGCCGCAGCGAATGCCGACATCGTGTTCGCCTGCGTGGGCAACGATGCCGATTTGCGCAGCGTGGTCTTGGGCCCAGACGGTGCTTTTGCCGGCATGAAACCCGGTGCCATCTTTGTGGACCACACCACCGCCTCCGCCGAAGTGGCCCGCGAGCTGTATGGCGAAGCCCAAAAGCTGGGCCTGCACTTTGTGGATGCGCCTGTCTCGGGTGGCCAAGGCGGCGCGCAAAACGGCGTGCTCACCGTCATGTGTGGTGGCGATCAAGCGGCATTCGACAACGTGCGCCCTTCCGCCTTGGCTTTTTCGCGTGCCTTCACCCTATTGGGCGAGTCGGGCGCTGGCCAACTGGCCAAGATGGTCAACCAAATCTGCATCGCCGGTCTGGTGCAAGGCTTGTCCGAAGCCGTTGCCTTTGGCCAGGCGGCGGGTCTGGACATGCACCAGGTGCTGGATGTGATCGGCAAAGGCGCTGCCCAAAGCTGGCAAATGGACAACCGTGGCAAAACCATGGCCGATGACAAATTTGACTTCGGCTTTGCCGTGGACTGGATGCGCAAGGACCTGGGCCTGGTGCTCGACGAAGCCAAGCGCAACGGCGCACGCCTGCCGGTGACCGCTTTGGTGGACCAGTTCTATGCCGATGTCCAAAAAATGGGTGGCGGCCGTTGGGACACCTCCAGCCTGATCCGCCGTCTGCGCTGAACGGCCATCGGCCACAAAAAAACCGCTCCGAGGAGCGGTTTTTTTGTGGCTTAACCCATCACTTGGACATGGGTGGCTGGCTCAGGCGCTGCAGTTCGGCTTCCGAAATTTCTTCAAACACCCGCACCACCTTCGCCACACCACCGACGCCACGGGTGATGTCGGTTGCACGTTTGGCTTCACGGGGCGTCACTCGGCCCATCAGGTACACAATGCCGCGCTCGGTGACCACCTTGATGCTGTTGACCTGCAGGTCTTTGGCATCGAGAAAAGCCGCTTTGACCTGGCCAGTGATCACGGTGTCCTTGGAGCGCTGGGTCAAGCTGCTGGGCAAAGTGACGGCCAGATCATTGACCACGGTGCGAACGTTCTCCTGGCTTTGCGCCAACTTCTCGGCACGCTCTTTCATGGCCTGGGTGCGGACCTCACCGGTGAGCAAAGCTTGCTTGTTGTAGCTGGTCACGTTCAGGTGGACGCTGTCACCCAATTCCTGACGGATGGCACTGCCTACCTTGATCTCGATGCCCTCGTCCTCGACTTGCGAGCCCGTGGTGCGGCGATCGGTGGCGACCACGCCCGTCATGACCGCGCTGCCGACCAACAAAGGCGCGCAAGCCGACAAGCCCGACAAAGCGACCACGGCCAAAGTACCGGTCATGACCAGCGATTGAAGATTGCGTTTCATTTAAACAGGCTCCTGTTCACCCAACAATTGGGTATCGATTCCATCACACAGACAGTGCAGCACCAGGTGCTGCACCTCACGAATTCGCGCCACCCGCTCATGGGGCACGCAGACATGCACATCGGTTTCGCGCAACTGGCGACCCAAAGCGCCGCCGTTTTGCGCCGTCAAAGCCATCACGGTCATTTCGCGCTCGTGCGCGGCGTGCACCGCCTCGACCAGCGCACGCTCTTCGCCGTCGGCGCTGATCAAGACCAGCACATCCCCGGTTTGACCCAGCGCACGCACCTGGCGCGCCAAGGCTTGACCGTCTGGCCAGGCCGACGCCATCAGACCATCCGAGGCCAGGGCACAAGCGGCCAGGCCCGGACGCTCGCGCTCAAAGCCCCCCACCAGCAACAAGGCCAGGTATTGGGCCATGGCCGACGAAGCACCCATGCCAGCGGTCAGCACCTTGCCGCCACCGGTCACGCATGCGAGCACCGCCTGGACGGCCGCATCCACCGGCTTGGCCAAAGCCTCGGCCACTTGGTAGTGCAAGTCTGCACTGTCGATGAAATGCTGTTGAATGCGCAGGTCTAACATGGCGGGGATGATAACCGCCTGCATGCCCCCTTGCGGTGCATTACCCCTGATTTCTGGTGACTTGGCGCACTGCCTTTTTCAAGCCGCGTCAAAAGCCGCAAGCAACCATTGAGGCCCTTGTGCCTCAATCGTGACCACATCAAAGCGGGTGGGTGGTAAAAGCCGCCAGCGCAAGAGGTAGTGCTGCGCGGCAAACACAATGCGCCTTTGCTTTTGAAAGCTCACGCTGGCTGCAGCCCCGCCAAAGTCGCTGCGGCTGCGTTTTCGCACCTCGACAAACACCACCGTGCCGTCGGGTGATTGCATGATCAGGTCGATTTCGCCGCCGCCGCGCCCGGGGGTCCGATAATTGCGCTGCAGCAAGCGCAAACCGCGCTCTTGCAAATAGGCCAGCGCCTCGTCTTCGCCCGCATCACCCCGGGCCTTGGTCGTGACGCTGCCGACACCGTCTTTTTTGAGGAATTGCATTGACTCCGTCTCCCTTGTCTGCGTCGTTCGCCCCAGCCCTTGCCGCCGCGAATGACGCTGCCGGACAGCAAAACCACCCGGCCAGCACACTGTATGTCGTGGCCACCCCGATTGGCAACCTGGCCGACATCAGCCTGCGCGCCTTGCATGTGCTGCAAAAGGTCGATGTCATCGCCTGCGAAGACACCCGCCACACCCAGCAGATGCTGCGCGCCTACGGCATCGACCGCCCGGGCAGCCAGTTGCTGGCCGTGCACCAGCACAACGAAGCCGAGGCCGCGCAAACCGTGATCACCCGCCTGGCCCAAGGCGAGCGCGTGGCTTATGTCAGCGATGCGGGCACCCCCGCCATCAGCGACCCCGGTGCTCGCCTGGCCGCCGCCGTGCGTTTGGCGGGTTACCGCGTGCTGCCCTTGCCCGGTGCCAGCAGCGTCATCACCGTGCTCAGTGCCTCGGGCATGACGGGAGAAAACGGTTTTGTCTTCACCGGCTTTTTGCCCGGCAAAGCGGGCGAACGGCAACACGCTGTGCAGGCTCTGGCGCAAGAGACCCGCGCTGTGGTTTTGCTGGAGGCCCCGCACCGCATCGAAGCCTTGGCGCAAGCCTTGGGCGTGCTGGGTGAGCGGCGCATCACCGTGGGCCGGGAGCTGACCAAGCAGTTTGAACAAATCGAAACGGTGGCCGCGCAAGACTTGGCCGCCTGGCTGGCCGAAAAACCGGACCGTCAACGCGGCGAGTTTGCGCTGGTGGTGCACGACGCCCCAGCGGCCGAAACCAGCGGCGAAGGCCTGCGGGTGTTGCAGTTGCTGCTGCCCGAACTGCCTTTGAAAACCGCCGTGAAACTGGCTGCCGAAATCACCGGTGAATCCAAAAATGAGCTGTATGAGAAAGCTTTGGCGTTGAAGAAGTAACCCTTGTGTGGGCAACACAGATGGACCCCGGATCAAGTCCGGGATGACAGACTGCACGCACTGTCATCCCGGGCTTGACCCGGGATCCAGGCAAGAGACTCAGCGCTTGCGCAGGCCCAGCCACATGACGGTGGACACCACCACCAACGCACCCAGCAACTGCATGGGTGCAATCGACTGACCCAGCAAGGCCCAGGCCAGCACCAGGGCAAACACGGGCTCCACGTTCATGATGGCCGAGTTGCCTACGACGCCCAGTTTGGGCAAGACCATGAACATGATGGTGAAGGCCGTGCCGTACAACAAACTCAGCATGCCCAAACCCCACCAGCCCGGCTGCGCTGTGGGCAGATGAAAGCCACCTTGGCTCATGGCGGCGGTGATCGAAAAAATGGCGACCAAACCCATGGTCGAGAAGGTGCGCAAGCGGCCATCCAGACCGCCCGCCTCATGCTCCATGAGCACCATGGCCAGCCCAAAGGTCGCCGAGGCCGCCAGGGCAAAGGCAATGCCCACGCCAATTTGGCTCCAATGCGCCGCCGCACCCAGGCCCGAGGCTGCGCCAAACACATCGAGCGCCAGCGCCAGCCCGATCAACATCAAAGGCATGGCCATGATGACCGCACGTTCGGCCTTGTGACCATACAAGACACGTGCCCAAAAAGCCGTGGTCAGCGGATAGGTGTTGAAAGCCAATAAAGCCAGCGCCACGGGCAAACGCGCCACCGACGAATACAGGCAAACACTCTGCACAGCGATCAAGCCGCCGATGCCCAGCAAGAATTTCTTTTGACGCGCAGTGGTGACCCAGCTCACCTGCCCCCGCCACAACAACACCCCCACCACCAAGGCGGTGACGCTGCTGCGGGCGCTGACGGCGGTCACCACATCCACCCCGTTGTTGAACGCAAAGCGGGCCGCCACATGGTTGGCCCCCATCATGAAGGCGATCAGGAGCAAGGTGGCAAAAGCGGTGCCCGTCAGGGCTTTGCGAGCGTGGGTCATGTTTTCATTGTGCGGGGTAAAGCCCCAGTCCCCTGGCATGCAGGCGACTCAAACCCAGCAGTGCGTCGGTGAATGGCGTGGCCACCTCCGTGAGCTGCCCCAGCTCGCGCACCGCGCTGACCAGGGCGTCCAGCTCCACCGGTTTACCGGCCTGCACGTCTTGCAGCATGGACGTTTTGAAAGCCCCCAATTTGCGCGTCACGGCATGGCGGTCTTCAGGTTCTTGCGCGATCGGAATGCCGATGCGCTCGCCAATCGCTTTGGCTTCGCGCATCACGTTCGAAATGAAGCCGCGCACCAGCTCATCGTCCAAGATGCGGTCGGTGGTGGCTCCGGTGATGGCGCTGACCGGGTTGACGGTCATGTTGCCCCAGAGCTTGTACCAAATGTCTTTTTGAATTTGAGGTGACAGCGTGGCGTTGAAGCCTGCTTGTTGCAGCAGGGCGTGCAAGGCTTGCACACGGGGCGTGGCTTGCCCGGAAGGCTCGCCCACGATCAGGCCGTCGCCAAAATGGTGGCGGATCACGCCGGGTGCATCGACCGAACAGCTGGCATGCACCACGCAGCCGATGATGTGCGCCGCAGGCAAGGCCCGAGCGATCTGCCCCTCTGGGTCCACCGAGGCGAGCGAGCGACCGGCCACCGGGCCGCCAAAGCCCTGCAAGAACCACCAAGGCACGCCGTTCATGGCCGTGAGCACGACCGTGTTCGGGCCGATCAGTGGCCCCACTTGCGCGGCCACCGCGCTCAACGCGGGCGCTTTGACCGAGATCACCACCAGATCCTGCACGCCCAAGTCGGCGGCATCGTTGGACGCGGTCACCGGCACCGTGTGCAGCGTACCGCCCTGGTGCAGTTGCAGGCCGCTCTTTTGCAGGGCAGCCAGGGTGTCGCCCCGCGCCAGCACGCTCAGCTGCGCACCCGCTTGCGCCAGGTGCACGCCCATCCAGCCGCCGATGGCGCCTGCGCCCACGATGGCGATCTTGTTGTATGTCATGTCGTCTTTCAGAGAACTCATGCGCGCCAGCCGCTGTCGATGCGGTCGACCTGACGGACCAGGGCGTCAAACACGTCTTGCCCTGCGCCATGGCTGGGGTTGAACTGCAGGGCATCGCGCGTGCATTTGGCAGCGATGTTTTCGGGCACCGGGATCGGCTGGCCCATGCTTTGCGTGGCCAGCTGGATCTCGCAGGCGCGCTGGAGCGTCCACAAGATCGCAAAGGTCTGCGGCAGCGTTTGCCCCCAGGACAGCAGCCCGTGGTTGCGCAAGATCACGGCTGGCTTTTGTCCGATGCTTTGCAGCACACGCGGACCCTCTTCGGCATGGATGGTGATGCCCTCAAAGTCGTGGTACGCCACCATGCCGTGCAGCTGGGCCGAGTAGAAATTGCTTTGCGACAAGCCGCCCTGCAGGCAGGCCACCGCCACGCCTGCCGTGGTGTGGGTGTGCATCACGCAGTGCGCGCCCTCAATGCCGCCGTGCAGTGTGGCATGCACCACAAAGCCAGCCGGGTTCACCTTGTGGGGCGAGCCATCCAGCACCTCGCCTTGCATGTTGATCTTGACCAGGTTGCTGGCCGTGACCTCGCTGTAGTGCAAGCCAAAGGGGTTGATCAAAAACTGTTTGTCGCCACCCGTCACGCTGTCGGGCAAGCGCAGCGTGATGTGGTTGTAAATCATCTCGGTCCAGCCGAGCATCGCAAACACGCGGTAGCAGCTGGCCAGCTGGAGCCGCGCTTGCCATTCATCAGGGTGCATGTGGCTGGGTACAGGCACATCAGTGGACACGGGTTTCAAAACGGCATTCATGGCGCGAACTCCAATGGTCAATGAATCAAGCCTCGGCGGTGAAACCGATGGTCTTGACGATGGGTGCCCACTTGGCGGTGTCCTTGCGGATCAACTCGGACAACTCGGCGGGCGTGCTGGACATGGCTTCCAGACCGAAAGTGGCCAGGCCGTCCGCCACGTCCTTGGAGGCCAAGGCCGCCTTGACCGCCGCGTTCAGGCGCGACACCACTTCAGGGGTGGCCTTGGCGGGCAGGAAGAAGGCGAACCACTCGCTGTGCACCATGTCCTTGAGGCCTTGTTCAGCGTAGGTGGGCACATCGGGTGCGAAACGGTTGCGCTTGGCACCGGACGTGGCCAAGATGCGGACCTTGCCGGTGGGCAGGTGCTGGGTGATGTCGCCGATCGGGCCACTGACAGCGGCGATCTGGCCGCCCAGCAGGTCCAGCATGGCCGGTTGTGTGCCACGGTAGGCGACGTGTTTGATCTCGACACCCGCATGGCGGCCCAGCAAGGCGCCCACAAAGTGCGGCGTCGAGCCTGCGGCAGGTGAGCCGAAGTTGGCGAGTGTGGGGTTGGCCTTGGCCCAAGCCATGAAGTCGTTGATGTTTTTGACGCTCTCGGGCACGGCCGGGCCCACTGCAAAGCCGAAGTCGAACACACAGGCCAGCGACACGGGGCTCAGGTCAGTGGCCGGGTCGTAGCTCAGCTTTTTGTAAATGTGAGGGTAGATCGTCAGCATCGAGGTGGGCGTTTGCAGCATGGTCGCGCCGTCAGCGGGCTGGCTCTTGACGTACTGGATGGCGATCTGGCCACCCGCACCGGTCTTGTTTTCGACCACGGCGGTCTTGGCGTAGCTGCCGGTCAGGCGCGTGGCCACGCGGCGGCAGGTGGTGTCCGAGGTGCCGCCCGCGGCAAAGCCGGTGACGATCTTCAGGTTCTCGATCTGGGCCTGGGCCATGACCTCTTGGCCCAGCGTGGCCAGCAAGGCGCTGGCACTGGCGGATTGAACGAATTGGCGACGGGAAATGCTCATGAAAGTCTCCTCATTGAAGTTAAAACACACGCACAAAAATCAAGACTCATCGCGCAGCCAATGGACCGCGCCAGAATGGGTGACCGCCCCCTGATGGCTGGGGCGGACGGTCAAAGCATACTTTTCCAGCAAGCCGCCGCGCGGTGGCACGGCCGTGGCGGGCAAAGCGGCCAGGCGCTGCGCCAGCTCGGAGTCGCTCAGCTGCACGGTAATGCTGCGCGCTTCGGGACGGGCGTCGATGGTGACGATGTCGCCATCGCGCAGCGCAGCGATCGGGCCCCGGTCTGCGGCTTCGGGGCCTGCGTAGCCAATGCACAAGCCCCGCGTGGCGCCAGAAAAACGCCCATCGGTCAGCAAGGCCACCTTGTCGCCCATGCCTTGCCCGTAGAGCAAGGCGGTGATGCCCAGCATCTCGCGCATGCCCGGGCTGCCTTTGGGGCCTTCGTTGCGGATCACCAACACATCGCCCGGCTGGTAGCGCATGGCCTGCACAGCGGCCTGGGCCTCTTCTTCGGACTCGAACACCCGCGCAGGGCCTTGGTGCACCAAGGTCTTGAGCCCGGCGGTCTTGAGCAATGCACCGTCTGGGCACAGATTGCCTTTGAGCACGGCCAGACCCCCGTCCAGCGACAGGGCCTGCTCGACCGAACGCACCACCTGGCCATCGGGCGCGTTGGCCGTGGCCAGTTCTTGCGCCAAGGTGCGGCCGGTGTAGGTCAGCACATCGCCATGCAGGTGGCCCGTGCGCAGCAATTCGCGCAACACCACGCCCGCACCGCCGATGTAGAACATGTCGCGGGCCAGGTACTGACCACCGGGCCGCAGGTCAGCAATCAGTGGCGTGCGGGCAAAGACCTCGGCCACATCGTCGAGGTGAAAGCGGATGCCTGCTTCGTGGGCGATCGCCGGGATGTGCAAGGCCGCGTTGGTTGAGCCGCCTGTGGCCGACACCACCGCGCATGCGTTTTCGAGCGCCTGACGGGTGACGATGTCGCGGGGCAAGGGCGCATCGCCCATCACTGCGGACATCAGGGTTTTGGCGGCGCGGCGCAGCAGCGGCGCACGTTCGCTGAAGACGGCAGGCACCATGCTCGACCCGATGGGGGCCAGGCCCAGCGCCTCGGACACCATGCCCATGGTGTTGGCGGTGAACTGTCCGGCGCAAGCGCCCGCGGTGGGCAGGCAGGCGCGGCTGATGGCGTCCAATTCGTCTTGCGTGGCATCACCGGCCAGCACCTTGCCAATCGTCTCGTAGGTATCGACCACGTTCAGGTCGCGGCCCCGAACACCAGGTTTCTCGCCGGGCATCTGCCCGGGCAAAGCCGAACCCCCGTGTACAAACACGCTGGGCACATTGCAGCGCACCATGCCCATCATCAGGCCGGGCAAATTCTTGTCGCAGGCGCCGATGCCAAAGATGCCGTCCCACTGGTGGCCGCGCACCGAGGCTTCCACACTGTCGGCGATCAACTCGCGTGAGATCAGCGAAAAGCGCATGCCCGAATGCGCCATGGTCAGGCCATCGGACACCGACACCACCGGGCACTCATGGGGCGTGCCACCCGCAGCATAAATGCCGGTCTTGGCGTGCTGGGCTTGCTCGCGCAGGTTCAGGTTGCAGGGGCTCATCTCGCCGCCCGTGTGGAACACGCCCACGTGCGGGCGGGCGATGTCTTCCTCGTCCTGCCCCAGCGCATGCAAAAAGCTGCGCGTGGTCGCACGGATCGTGCCCTCGTAGATCGTGGCCGATCGGAATTTGCGGGGCGGCTGCTCGGTGCTCATGGCTGCTTCAGTAAGTCTGGCCAGGGGTGGCCGCAGGCACCACCACTTGCTTGAAGTGAGCGGCCAGGTCGGCGGTCTGGCGCATCAGGATTTGCGTGTCCAGACCCACCGCCACGAAAACCGCACCCAGCTGCAGGTACTGCGCGGCCAGTTGCCGATCGGGCGTGAGGATGCCGGGGGCCTTGCCCGCTTTCAGGATGCGAGCAATCGCATCGGCAATCGCCGCCTGCACATCGGGGTGCGCGGCGTTGCCCACATGGCCCATGCTGGCCGACAGGTCCGCCGGGCCGATGAAGACGCCGTCCACACCGGGCGTGGCAGCGATCGCGTCGAGGTTGTTCAGTGCTTCGAGCGACTCGACCTGCACCAGCAGGCACACCTCTTCGTTGGCACGCTTGAAGTAGTCGGTGTAGTGGCCCCAGCGCGAAGCACGGGCGCCTGCCATGCCGCGCACACCGCCCTGCCCGTCGTCTTGCGGGTAGCGCATGGCTTGCACCAGCTGTGCGGCCTGCGCGGGGGTGTCTACCATGGGCACCAAGATGTTCTGCGCACCGAGGTCCAAGTATTGCTTGATGAGCGCGGTATCACCCACGGGCACGCGGCACACCGCATGGCTGCCCGGGTAAGCGGCCAGGGTCTTGAGCTGGGCCAGGATGCTGCCCAGGTTGTTGGGCGAGTGTTCGCCGTCAATGACCAGCCAGTCGAACCCGGCCAGCGCACAAATCTCGGCGGTGTAGTCGCTGGCCAGGCCCATCCACAGGCCGATTTGGGGGCGTTTGTCTTTGAGGGCTTGTTTGAAGGTGTTCACGGGAGTCAGCATGGGGTCTTTTCCTGTTTGAATGCGCCAAGGCCTGGCGTGGCCGGGGTGGCGGTTTGGGCGATGTGGCAAAGCGAAGCGCCTCTGAGCCCGGGCCGCCACCCCGGCCGCGACAGGCACCCGTTAGAGCTTGCAGAAGACAAGACCTCAAACAAAGCGGAACTCCAGTTTGCCCAGCGGCCCGTAGTCCGCGTCAAACACATCACCCAATTTGGCGGGCGCGGGTTTGGTGAACGACCCGGCCAGCACGATTTCACCCGCCTGCAGGTACTCGCCCCAAGGCGCGAGTTTGTTGGCCAACCAGGCGATGCCCACGGCCGGGTGGCCTTGCACGCCTGCTGCCAGACCGGTTTCTTCGACCACGCCGTTTTGGCGCAGCACCGCACCGCACCAGGGCAGGTCGGTGGTCAATGGGTCGACCCGCTTGGATCCGAGCACGATGCCTGCGTTCGCCGCGTTGTCGCTGATGGTGTCGTAGACCTTGCGCATGACCTTGGTGTGGCGGTCGAACTGCTCAATGCGCGAGTCGATGATCTCGATCGCAGGGGTCACGTACTCGGTCGCATCGAGCACCTGCTGCACCGTCACGTTCGGGCCTCGCAGCTCCTTTTTAAGGATGAAGGCCAGTTCGACCTCGACACGCGGAGCGATGAAATTTTGGTGCGGAATATCCAGCACTTGGCCCGGAGTGCAGGTGTAGAGCATGTCGTCGAGCAAGGTGCCGTAATCGGGCTCGTCGATCTGGCTGGAGACCTGCATGGCACGGCTGGTGAGACCAATCTTGTGACCGATCATGGTGCGCCCTTCGGCGAACTTGATCTGCATCCACGCTCGGTTGATGCGATAGCCGTCTTCGATGGTCATGCCGGGGTAGCGCTTGGAAAAGTGCTCGATCTGGATACGGGATTTTTCGGATTGGTTGAGCTCTTGGGCGAGCTGCTGGATCTGGTCTTCGGTGAACACGGACATGGTTCAGGCCTTGTTAAAAAGCGGATGGATGTTGCTGTGCTTGGCGTCGAACACCTCGGGTCCGACGTCGATTTGCAGCGTGATACCGATGTGGCGCTGCGCCATCACGGGTGCGAAGAAAGCCTTGGCCACATCACGCAATGTTTGCCCTGCGCGTTGCTGCGTGGCCTCGCTGCGGCCTCGGCCCATGCGCACGTTCAGGTACACAAAGGCGTAGTCACCCGTGCCACCTGCTTCACGCCCTGCTGCGCCGCCATCGGCCACCGCGTAATGCGGCGCGGGGTAGGCCAGCACACGCGTGCCCCCCGTGGGGAAGACTTGCTTGCCCTCCTCGTCTTTCACGGTGAGCATGGCGTCCGCCATTTGGCGGCACAGGGTGGTCATGTTGACTTCGTGGTCAAGCTGTCCGGTATAGAGGATCACCAAGTGCGGCATGTGTCTTTCTCCTCAAAGTCGGGTGCTGATGGCGGTGTAACCCTCAGCGCTGCTGGCCACGGCGGCAGGCACCTGCGCGCCGTCCTGCGGGGTCACGTCAAAGATCGCGTTGAGCTGGCCTGTGCCGCTGGCACCGAAGTACGGCGTGACCATATCCACGCCGCCGTCATAGCCCGTCCAGCCCAAAGCGCCCATCAGCATGGCCGTGTCGTGCATGAAGCCTTCGCCGTGGCCCTTGCTGGCGTAATCGGGCAGCATTTCGCAAAAGGCTTTCCATTCGCGGTTGGCCCACATCTGCAAGACTTGCTTGTCGAGCTGCTCCAGGAACGGGCTCCAGATCTTGTGGGCAAACTCGGGTGCCAAGCCGTTCTGCGCAAAGCGGTGACTGAGCGAGCCGCTGGCCAGAAAGGCCACCTTGCCGTCGTAATGCTTTTCCACGGCTTCGCGCATGGCCCAGCCCAGACGTGCGCTGTCGTTCAGGTAATGCACCATGCACAGCGCCGAGACCGACACCACCTTGAAGTGCTGGTCCTCGTTCATGTAACGCAGCGGCACCAGCGTGCCGTACTCGGGGTCGAGCGTGGTGTTGTCGTGTGCCAGGGTTTCCACGCCGTGTTCGTTCGCCACTTTGGCGAGCAGGTGCCCCAGCTCGGGGTTGCCCGGCGACTCGAAGGCCATGTGGTTGATGAAGTGCGGCAGCTCGTTGCTGGTGTAGCTGCCCTTGAAATGCGGCGCGCAGTTGATGTGGTAGTTCGCATTGACCAGCCAGTGCGTGTCGAACACCACGAGCGTGTCCACGCCCAAAGCGCGGCAGCGGCGGCTGATTTCCTTATGACCATCGATGGCGCTTTGGCGCGTGCCAAAGCGTGGCCCCGGAATCTCGCTCAGGTACATGCTGGGCACGTGGGTGATTTTGGCCGCCAGGGCAAGTTGTCCCATGGTGTGTTCCTTTTCAGCTCTCGGCAGTGATGCCGGCCTTGCGGATCACCTGCGCGTATTTGTCGGTCTCGCTGCGGATGAAGGCCGCAAAGCGCTCGGGGCTGCCTGCCAGCGGCGCGATGCCACCCTCCTGGAAAGCCTGCACCACGGCGGGCGCCTGCAAGGCCTTGTTGATCTCGGCATTCAGCCGCTGCACCACCGCGTCGGGCGTGCCGCTACGCGTCAGCATGCCGTTCCAGGAGTTGGACTCGATGGGCAGGCCTTGTTCGGCCAGCGTCGGAATGTGTGGCGCCAGCGGTGAGCGTTTGGCCGTGGCCATGCCTAAAGCGACCAGCTTGCCGCTTTGCACATGCTGGCGGAACTCGGGCCAGTTGCCGAACATCACCGTCACCTGCCCGCCGATCAAATCGTTGAGCGCAGGGGCCTGTCCTTTGTAGGGCACATGGATCATGTCGATGCCCGCCTGTGCTTCGAGCATGGCGCCCGACAGGTGGGCCGACGTGCCCGCGCCAAACGAGGCGTAGCTGAGTTGGCCCGGCTGCTTTTTGGCCGCCGCCATCAGGTCCGCCACGGTCTTGAGGCCACTGCCTGGGTGTGTGGCCAGCACGTGCTCGGACATGCCCATCAAGCCCACTGGGCGCAGGTCACGCAAGCCGTCGTAAGGCAAATTCTTCACCAGCGTCTGGTTGACACAAAAACTGTTGGCCACCGTCACCAGCGTGTAGCCGTCGGCCGGGGCCTTGGCGGCCAGGTCCACGCCCAGCACCGTGCCCGCACCGGGTTTGTTGTCCACCACCACGCTCTGCCCGAGCGACTTGGTCAACTCGGCCGCCACCAGGCGGGTGACCACGTCGGTCGTGCCCCCTGCCGGAAACGGCACGATCCAGCGGATCGGCTTGGCGGGCCAGGCCGCACTTTGGGCCTGGCCGACCCAAGGCAGGGCAGCCGCAGCGGCGCCCAGCAACAGTTCGCGGCGCTGCATGCTCACACGCCCCAATGCGGAATGTGGTGGCCGCCCAGCGACACCGCCACGTTTTTGGGTTCGCAAAACACTTCGTAGCTCCAGGTACCGCCTTCGCGGCCGGTGCCGCTGGCCTTGGTGCCGCCAAAGGGTTGGCGCAGGTCGCGCACGTTCTGGCTGTTCACAAAGCACATGCCCGCCTCAACAGCAGCGGCCACGCGGTGCGCCTTGCCCAGATTCTCGGTCCAGACGTAGCTGCTCAAGCCGTACTCGATGTCGTTGGCCTTTTCAATCGCATCGGCTTCGTCCTTGAACGGGATCAGGCAAGCCACCGGGCCAAAGATTTCTTCTTGCGCGATGCGCATGCGGTTGTCCACATCGGCAAACACGGTGGGCCAGACGAAGTTGCCGTTCTTGACATGCGCGGGCAGATCGGCCGCATAGCCCGGCTGGTCCAGGCCGCCGCAAAGCATCGTTGCGCCCTCTTTGGGGCCGAGCTCGATGTAGCTGCGCACCTTGGCCAGGTGGGCTTTGCTGATCATGGGGCCGACGATGGTTTTTTCATCGAGCGGGTCGCCCACGGTGATGCGTTTGGCACGCTCGGCAAACTTGGCGGCAAAGTCGGCGTAGATGCTTTGCTGCACCAAGATGCGGCTGCCTGCGGTGCAGCGCTCGCCGTTGTTGCTGAAGATCATGAAGATGGCGGCGTCCAGGGCACGGTCGAGGTCAGCGTCTTCAAAGATCACAAAGGGGCTCTTGCCGCCCAGCTCCATGCTGAACTTTTTGAGGCCTGCGCTCTGCACGATGCGGTTGCCGGTGACGGTGGAACCGGTGAAGCTGATGGCGCGCACATCGCGGTGCGAGACCAGCGGCTCGCCCGCTTCTTTGCCGTAGCCGTGCACCAGGTTGAGCACGCCTGCGGGCACGCCGGCTTCGAGCGCCAGCTCGCCCAGACGTGCGGCGGTCAGGGGCGACAACTCGCTCATCTTGAGCACGGCGGTGTTGCCAAAAGCCAAGCACGGCGCGACCTTCCAGGTGGCGGTCATAAAGGGTACGTTCCACGGACTGATCAGCGCGCACACGCCCACCGGGTGGAACAGCGTGTAGTTCAGGTGCGTGGGCGTGGGGTAGGTGTGGCCGTCCACGCGGGTGCACATCTCGGCAAAGTAGTGAAAGTTATCCGCTGCACGCGGCACCAGCTGTTTGCCGGTCTGGCTGATGGTCTGGCCGCAGTCTTTCGTCTCCGTCTCGGCGATCTCTGACACATGCTTGGCAATCAGCTCGCCCAGCTTGCGCATGATCTTGGCGCGCTCGGTGGCGGGCGTACCGGCCCATTTCGGGAAGGCAGCTTTGGCGGCAGCCACGGCGGCGTTGACTTCCGCTTCGCCGCCCGAGGCGACTTCGGCCAGCACCTGCTGTGTGGCGGGGTTGATGGTTTCAAAGTAGTCGCTGCCTGCGACTTTTTGGCCATTGATGAGGTGATCGATTTTCATACTGCGTCTTTCATTCACACTTGTCGGGGCTGAAGGCACCGACCTACAACTGCATGGGTGTGTTGTGTAGGTTGGGGCTTGAGCCCCAACACGCTTTTGTCAGGGCTAAAGCCACCGACCTACAAGGGTCATGGGGTGGCCACCAGGGTATTGGTCAGTGCGCCGATGTCTTCGATTTCGGTCACGATCACATCGCCCGCCTGGCAACTGACCACGCCGTCGGGCGTGCCGGTCAGGATCAAATCGCCTGGCTTGAGCGTCATGAAGCTGCTGAAATACTCGATCAAGGTCGGCACATCAAAAATCATGTCGCGCGTGTTGCCGCTTTGCGTGACCTGCCCGTTCACCGTGGTCTGCAAAGCCAGTGCCATCGGGTTGGCGATGTCGGCCGCATCCACCAGCCAGGGGCCGATGGGGGTGCAGGTGTCTCGGTTTTTCACGCGCAGATTGGGGCGGTACCAGTTTTCCAGGTAGTCGCGGATCGCGTAGTCGTTGGCCACGGTGTAACCCGCCACAAAGTCGTAGGCATCGCCCTTCTTGACGTGGCGTGCCGTTCGACCGATCACCACCGCCAGCTCGCACTCGTAGTGCATGTATTGCACATCGGTGGGTCGGTACGTCATGGCCTTGTGGCCAATCAATGAGGCCTCGCCCTTCATGAAAGCCAGAGGCTCTTCAGGGGCCTTGAAGGCCAACTCTTTGGCGTGATCGGCGTAGTTCAGGCCCAGCGCAATCACCGTGCGGGCCTGCGCAACAGGAGCCAGCGGTGGCAACCAGACCACCTCATCAAAGCCCACCCGGCGGCCGGCGTGGGGGCCATGGGTCAGCCACAGCTGACCGTCGGACTCGATGGCTTTGTGGATGCCACCGGACCAGGCAACGCGTGCGTGTTTCATGCAGCACCTCCTTGCAAGCGAACGGTTTGTTGCAGGCTGACAAAGCCCGGCGCAGAAATCATGATGCGGTCACCGGACCGGGCCTTGGGGCGTGAGCCGTCAGGCAAGCAATCGGTGCCGACCATCAGCACATCGCCGGGCTGCAAGCTCATGAACTCGCTCACATCGGTGAGCAAAGTCTGCAGATCACGCACCATGGACGACAGACGCACACGTTGCACCACCGCGTCGTTGAGGCGGACCTCGATTTCCAGACTGTTCCAGTCGCTCATGTTCTGGCAAGCGGTGGTTTGCAATGGCAAGGCCAAATAACCATCGCGGCAACGGAACTTGATCGGTGGCCGGTAATAACTCATGTGCGGCACCGACCAGTCACACAGCAAAGCCCCTTCAGCCACCTCCCCATCATCCCCAATGACCAGGCCCAAAGTGCCGCCCACATCGACTTCACGGATGCCATCTTCCAGCAACAAATCGTGGCCTGCAGGGTTGAAGGTGTTGGCGCTTTTGACATAGAGCACAGGCGCCATGGGCGCTGCCTTGTGCGGGTCTTCAGTCATGCGCGGCGCACGAATGTCCCACTCGCGTCGAAAGTTGAGCAAGGTGCCGTAGACCGTGCCCTCGGGTTGCCAAGGCATTTGCGGCGTTCGGTTGATCTGCATGTTTAGTCCTCCTGATCCATCTCGGACGGCTCATGGTCCTGCGGCAGTTGCAGGCCAATCACGCCGTCGAGCAATTCGTACAAAGCTTTCAATTTGGTCTTGCCCAGCTCCCGCTCCATCCAGGCGTAATGCGCCTCGATGGTTTGCGACAAAGCCTGCACCTTGGCCAAGCCCTCGGGGGTGGCACGCACCACGGTGCGGCGGGCATCTTGCGGGCAACGCTCTCGGGCAATCAGCCCGTCACGCTCCATGCGGGTGAGCACACCCGTCAGGCTCGGTCCCAGCAGATAAGCCTCTCGTGCCACTCGGCCCGTCTCCACACCGGACGCCTCATCGGCATGTTCACCCAGCACACGCAGTACGCGCCACTGCTGGTCCGACAGCCCATGCAGACGCAAGCTGGGGCGCGTGTGCGCCATCACCGCCTCTCGCGCTTCCAGGAGCAGACGAGGCAGGTTGCGGTGGACGAATGGCGTGCTGGTCTTCATTTATTTAATATATTAAATGAATTTCAAAACACACGACCCCGGGACAACCCTGAGACGGGGAGTGTTACGTCAATGGCATCAGTTCATGAAGGCCTTGCCAACGACCGAACGCAGGCTGTGGCCATGGCGCGGCATCTGGATCCAAAGGGTCAACGGGGGCGGACCCGGTAAGTGCCCAGCGCCTGGGCCATCACCTGACCTTGCGGGTCCAGCCATTGCGCCTCGCAAAAAACCAAGGTCTTGCCACCGCCCACCACCTTGGCGGTGGCCTCGGTCTGGCCGGTGACCGCTCGCATGAAAGAGATGTGCACGTCCACAGCCTCCACCGCGTGCTCACGCTCAAAGCGCTGCTGAAAGTTGCACTCGACCGCTTCGGTCATGGCGGCGTCCAGACGGGCCATCACCGCACTGCGCGTCCATGGGGTCTGCGGTTCAGCGGCCTGGCGCATTGGGGCATCTGACATCGGGGTGTTCATGGGCATCACTGCGGTCTGGGCAAATAACGGAAAGAGCCATGCGCCTTGGCCACCAGAAGTCCCTGGGCATCGCTCACCTGGGCCTGGCACCAGGCCACATCGTCGTCGCTCGTCACCACCTCGCCTTGTGCGATCAGCACGCCGCGTCCAGGCGCCAGAAAACAGGTGTCCAGGTTCAGCGTGACCACGGTCTTTTGAAAATCCACACGCGAGACGGCAGCGCTGGCCATGACCACGTCCAGCATCGTGACCACCACCCCGCCGTGCACCGCGCCAATCACATTGCCCAGATCGGCGTGCGGGTCGAGCGAGATTTGAGCTTTGCCGCCTTCGGAATAGTCACGCTGCATGCCGATCAAGCGCGTGAAGGGCGTCTTTGCAAAAATCGCCAGCGGGTCGTCAGAGGTGACCGGTTTCATGGGGGCGCTTTCAGTCCAGCTTGAAGCCGATGTCCTTGAGCATCTTGGCATCGCGCTCATAGGCGGTGCGGGCATAGGCGGTATACACCTCGCCCGTCATCAGCTTGTGCTGCATGTCGAAGTTGTCCAACTGTGTCTGGTAGGCCAGATCGGCCGAGGCTTTGCGAAAAGCTGCCGCCAGCTTGACCGCGATGGCGGGAGGCAAATTCTTGGGCGTGACCAGGCCCATGGGCGAGTCGATGCTGATGTCATAGCCCGAAGCCTTGACGGTGGGCACACCCGGGTAGCCTTTGAGAGGCTCTTGCGTGAAGGTGGCCAAGAGCCGTGCCTTGCCCCCACGGACCTGCGCACCAAAACCGGGGTCGCCATACACATCGAGGTGCCGCCCGATCAAGGCGGTGAAGGCCTCGCTGCCGCCCTTGAAGGGCACCATGTTGAACGAGGTGCCTGCCATTTGGGCCAGGCGCTCGGCCACGATGCGGTTGATGCTGATCGCCCCCACCGTGCCCCAGCTGATGGTGCCAGGCCGCTTCTTGGCATCGGCCAGCAAATCGCCCAGGGTCTGCCAGGGCGCATCGGCCGCCACGCAAATGCCGGTGGTGAGGTTGAACAGACCGATCAGGTAAGTGAAGTCCTTGAGCGGGTCAAAATTGACCTTTTGCACCAGCGGCGCACGGATCACCGAGTTGTGCATCACGGCCACGGTGTAGCCGTCTGACTCGGGCATGGTGGCGAGCGTCGCCGTGCCCATGACTCCGCCCGCACCGGGCTTGTGCATCAGCACGACAGGCTGGCCCAACTCTTTGGACGCGGCTTCGGCCAAGGTGCGAAAGATCGGGTCCATCGAGCCCCCGGGCGGAAAGGGCAACACCAGCTGGATCGGCTTGGTCGGGAACGCGTCTGCTGTGCGGCTCTGGGCCAGCGCCGTGCCGCCCACCGCCATGGCCGAGAGCGCCACCAGCGCCTGTCTGCGATCCACCGGGAATCCGTTCATGTCGTGTCTCCTTGTTGGCCCTCAGGTTAAGGGCAGGACGGGACAGCTCAAATGGCTGAAAAGCACAAAACGGCTGGCAAAAGCTGCAAGGGCTCACTCAGCCGCCGCCGCTCAACACAGGCCACTGGCCGCGCATCAACGCCGCCAGCTCCACCGCCCGCCCCAGCGGCAGCCGCGTGCGCGAAGCCCCAATCGACAGGGCGGCGATGGCGGCCTGCCCCAGCGGCCAATGCAAACCCACCGCCGCGATACCCGCCGTGTTGCGGTAAGCAAAACCGCGCTGGCGTGTGCTTTGCACCCAGCGCAGGAGCTGGGCACGCGTGACGCCTTCGAGTTCATATGCTTGGCGGTGCAGGGCGTGGTGCTGCTGAACCGTCGAATCGTCCAGGGCAGCCAGCATGGCGATGCTGGCCACACCCAGACCGAGCAGGCGCGTCTCGCCCACCGTCTGCCGAAAAGACGGCACCGCATGCGCGCCCTGCTCCAGGTGCAGGCAATGGCTGTAGTCGCCCAGGCGCAGCACCAGAAACACGTTGTCTCCGCTCAGGCGCGCCAAGGTCTTCATGACCGGCTGACACTGGCGGATCAAGGCCGACTGCCCCAGACTGGCGGCACCCCAGGCCGAGGCTTGCACACCCAGGGTGTAAAGGCCGCTGGGTGCATCGCGCTCGACCAGACCGGCGTGTTGCAGACTCCCCAACATGCGCCAGGCGGTGGTCCGGTCCAGACCGCTGGCCTGCACCAGGGCTTGCAGACTGATGCCCTGATCGTGGTGACTGGCCACCAGATTCACCAGCCCCATGGCGCGTTCGATGCTTTGAGCGCCTGGCCTAGGGCCTGGGGAGCGGGGGTGGCTCACAGCCAAGACGTCAGGGAAATCACCATGTGCACATTATGCACATTCGATTGGCCACGCATGTTCAGGGGGCGTGTGCTGCGCTGCAATCGGTGCATGAGCACTTTTCAGACCCAGATCCATCCGGCCTCCGAAGCCTTTGCTGCGCAGCGCCAGGGCATGCTGGCCTTGATTGACGCCTGGCATGCGCTGGAGCAGCGCGCCAGCGACGCCTCGGCCCAATCGGCCGCGCGTTTTGCCAAACGCGGCGCCTTGCTGCCGCGTGAGCGGCTGGCGCAGCTGCTGGACCCTGGCGCACCGTTCTTGCCATTGGCCACGCTGGCCGGTTACGGCATGGACGACCCTGACCTGTCGCGCTGCGTGCCTGGGGGCTCGCAGCTGGCGGGCATTGGCCAGGTCAGCGGCGTGCGCTGCATGGTGGTGGTGACCGACTCGGGCATCGACGCAGGAGCTCTGACCGAAGCGGGCAACCAAAAGCTCATGCGCTGCCAGGAGATCGCGCTGCAAAACAAGCTGCCCTTTGTGCACCTGGTCGAGTCGGCAGGCTCCAACCTGCGCAAGTACCGCGTCGAGAAATTCATCCGAGGCGGCGGCATGTTCTACAACTTGGCGCGCCTCTCGGCGGCGGGCCTGCCCGTGCTCACCGTGGTGCACGGCTCGTCCACGGCAGGTGGTGCCTACATGCCCGGCCTGTCGGATTACGTGATCATGGTGCGCGGCCAAGCCAAGGCCTTTTTGGCAGGCCCGCCTTTGCTCAAAGCCGCCACGGGCGAGATCGCCACCGACGAGGCGCTGGGCGGCACCGACATGCACGCCACCGTGAGCGGTTTGGCCGAGTACGTGGCGCAAAACGATGCGCACGCGATTGCCCTGGCACGCGATGTGCTCGCCGCCATCGACTGGCCGCGTGCTGCCGTGCCCGCACCCACACAAGCCCCACGCCCGCCCCGACTGTCGCCCGACGAACTGGCCGGCGTGATGGTGCTGGAGCACCGCCAGCCCATCGACATGCGCGAAGTCATCGCCCGGTTGGTGGACGACTCGGCCTGGCTGGACTTCAAACCCGACTACGGCAGCGCCACCGTGCGCGAAGCCGCCGCCCGCACACCGCACGCGATGCAGTTCGCCGTGCCCCGTTTCTGAATTTTCGAGGAAAGTCTCACATGATTTACACCGCCGAACACCACGAACTGATGGCCAGCATCCGCCGCTTCATCAGCGCCGAGATCGACCCCTTTGTGGACGAATGGGAAGCCGCCGAAACCTTTCCGGCCCACGACGTTTTTCGCAAGATGGGGCAGCTCGGTTTTCTGGGCATCACCAAGCCCGAGGCCTATGGCGGCATGGGGCTGGACTTCAGCTACGCGCTGGCCGCCGCCGAGGCCATTGGCCATGTGAAGGCCCAGGGCGTGGGCATGGGCATTGGCGTGCAGGCCAATATGGCGACCCCGGCGTTGGCCAGCTTTGGCTCGGACGAACTCAAACGCGAATTTTTGGCCCCGGCGATTGCAGGTGAGGTGGTTTGCAGCATCGGCGTGAGCGAGCAAGGTGCGGGCTCGGACGTGTCTTCGCTCAAGACACGCGCACGGCGCGACGGCGACGACTACGTCATCAGCGGCTCCAAGATGTGGATCACCAACGGCACCCAAGCCGACTGGATCTGCCTGCTGTGCAACACCTCGGACGGCCCCTCGCACAAAAACAAGTCGCTCATCATCGTGCCGCTCAAAGATGCGGCAGGCCGCCGCGCCAAAGGCATCGAGGTGCAAAAGATCAAGAAGTTCGGCATGTGGAGCTCGGACACCGCACAGATCTTTTTTGACGACGTGCGCGTGCCCGTGCGCCACCGCATTGGCGAAGAAGGCATGGGCTTCATCTACCAAATGAAGCAGTTCCAGGAAGAGCGCCTGGACGGCGCGGCGCGGCGTCTGGCCACCGTGGAGCTGATCGAAGAAACCGCCACCTACCTGCGCCAGCGCGTGGCCTTTGGCAAACCGCTGCTGGACAACCAGTTCATCCAGTACAAGCTGGCCGAACTCAAGACCGAGATCGAAGCCCTGCGTGGCCTGATTTACATGGCCACCCACGCCTATGTGCAAGGGCAAGACGTGACCGAGCTGGCCTCCATGGCCAAACTCAAGGCCGGGCGCCTGGGCCGCGACGTGGCCGACTGGTGCATGCAGTTTCAGGGCGGCATGGGCTACACCTGGGACAACCGTGTCTCGCGTGCCTACCGCGACTACCGGCTCGGCTCGATCGGCGGCGGTGCCGACGAGGTGATGCTGATGGTGATCGCCCGCAAGATGGGCCTGATGGACCCGGCTGGCTGAAGGAGGCGCGCATGAACTACGAACACTTGCTGGTGCAGCACGCCCACGACATTTTTTGGGTCACGCTGCACCGGCCCGAAACACGCAACGCCTTGTCGCCCGAGATGGTGGCCGAGCTGGCCCATGTGTTCATCCAGGCCGCACAAAACGACAAGGTACGCGCCCTGGTGCTGCGCGGCAGCGCGGGCTTTTTCTGTGCGGGGGGCAATGTGGGCAACTTCCAGTCGCGCCTGCAGGCCACGGACCACAGCGAAGGCGATCCGGTGGTCAGCCGCAACCGGGCCTTTGGCCATCTGCTGCAAGCCCTCACCGTCTTGCCCATGCCCGTGCTGGCGGTGGTCGAAGGCGCGGCCATGGGCGGCGGCATGGGTCTGGCCTGCTGCGCCGACATCGTGCTGGCGACCGAAGACGCCCGCTTTGCCCTGAGCGAAACCGGGCTGGGTTTGATCCCGGCGCAGATCGCGCCCTTTGTGCAGGCCCGCGTGGGCCGCCGCGTGGCGCTGCGCCTGGGCCTGAGTGGCGAGCGCGTGAGCGGTACGCTGGCGCAATCCCTGGGCCTGGTGGATGCGCTGGCCGCTGACAGCGAGGCGCTGGACACGTTGCAGGCGCAATGGATCAGCCGCATCCTGGCCTGCGGCCCACAAGCCAACCGCTCGCTCAAGGCCCTGCTGTCGCGCGACGTGGCCGCTGATGCCTCACTTGATGAAGGCCTCGGTGCCTGGCTCGACGATGCCGCCCAGCGCTTTGCGCAGTGCATGCGCAGCGAAGGGGCTGAAGGCATCGCCGCTTTGCGCGAGCGTCGCGCCCCAACCTGGGCCGCCACGCTGCAAGCTGCCGATGTGGCGCGCCTGCATGGCCGCGACACGGCCTCTTCTTCATCTGCACCCGCCTGAGTTGGCCATGAACGTGAACAAAAACATCCGCCCCTTTCACACCGTGCTGGTGGCCAACCGGGGCGAGATCGCGCTGCGCGTGCTGCGCACCGTGCGCCGCATGGGCTATGGCACAGTGGCCGTGTATTCCGAAACCGACCGACACAGCCCGCATGTGGCCGCCGCCGACCGCGCCGTGTGCATCGGCCCCGCCGCCCCGGCGCAGTCTTACCTGAACATCGGAGCCATCCTGAATGCCGCCCGTCTGGCCGGGGCAGACGCCATTCACCCAGGTTACGGCTTCTTGTCCGAGAACGATGCCTTTGCCGACGCGGTCGATGCCGCAGGCCTGGTCTTCATCGGCCCCTCGGGCGACAACATCCGCGCCATGGGCAACAAGGCCGGGGCCAAGCGCCTGATGCAGGCTGCGGGCATGCCTTGCATTCCGGGATATGAAGATGAAGATCAAAGTGACGAAACCTTTGTACGCGAAGCCGAACGCATCGGCTACCCCATCATGTGCAAAGCCGCTGCAGGCGGCGGCGGGCGCGGCATGCGGCTGGTTCAGCAAGCGAGCGACTTGCCCGCTGCGCTGGCCTCGGCGCGCTCGGAAGCGCGCACCGCCTTTGGCAGCGCAGAGCTGATCCTGGAGCGGGCCGTGACCACACCCCGCCACGTCGAGATCCAGCTGCTGGCCGACAGCCATGGCCATGTGCTGCACCTGGGCGAGCGCGATTGTTCGGTGCAGCGCCGCCACCAAAAAGTGATCGAAGAAGCCCCGTCTCCGGCGGTGGACGCTGCGCTGCGCCAGCGCATGGGCGAGGCGGCGGTGCACAGTGCGCGCACGCTGGGCTACATCGGTGCAGGCACCATGGAATTTTTGCTGGACGCCGAAGGCCACTTTTACTTCATGGAAATGAACACCCGGCTGCAGGTCGAGCACGCGGTGACCGAAGCCATCACCGGGCTGAACCTGGTGGAGTGGCAGCTGCGCGTGGCTGCGGGCGAGGCGCTGGCCTTTGCGCAGCAGGACATCCAACTGGATGGTCATGCCATCGAAGTGCGGCTCACGGCCGAAGACGTGCCTGCGGGCTTTTTGCCGCAGACCGGTCCGGTGCTGCGCTGGCGGCCTCCGGTGGACCACGATGTGCGCATTGACTCTGCGCTGGTCGAAGGCGGCGAGGTCAGCCCGCATTACGACTCGATGGTGGCCAAGCTGGTGGCGCATGGCCAGGACCGCGAAGAGGCCCGCCGAAAACTGCTGTCGGCCGTGCGCCACTGCGTGCTGCTGGGCCTGCCGAGCAACCAGGGCTTTTTGGCCGATGGCCTGAGTGATGCCGTGTTCGTGGAAGGGGTGGGCGTGCACACCGGCTTTGTGGCCGAGCGCATGGGCATTCCCCCGGCAGCGCCCATGCCCAGCGCGCGCACCGTGGCGCTGGCAGCCCTGGCCGCGCAAGCCGCCACCCTGCCTTGTGACGCGCAAGGCCATCTGCAAGCCCCCGCGCTGGCGCAAGGCCAGGCCATGGGCCTGCTGCAATGGGGTGAACAGCGCTGGCAGTACCACATCCAGCCCACCGCTTCAGAGCAGGGCACGGCATGGCAGGTGCACTGCACGCCGCAGCACGCCGAGAGTGAACCGGTCAGCCTGAGCCTCACGCATGTGCAGTGGCTGGACAGCGCACGCAGCACCCTGGCCGTGGAATGCGACGGCTTGCGCGAGCAGGTCTGCATCGCCCGCACCGACACCGGGGTGCACATTTTTCATGCAGGCCGCGCTTGGGCTTTGGATTGCCCGCCTCTGCACCGTGCGGCCGGACCTGAAGCGGGCAGCGGTGCCTTACTGGCCCCGCTCACTGCCCGTGTGCTGCAGGTGCTGGTGACGCCCGGCCAGCGCGTGCAAGCGGGCGAGCGCCTGCTGGTGCTGGAAGCCATGAAGATGGAACACACTCTGACCGCACCCTTCAAGGGCGTGGTGCGCGAGTTGCTGGCGCAAGCGGGCGGGCAAGCGCTCAAGGGCGCGCTGCTGCTGCAGATCGAAGCGGAGGCGGCATGAGCACGGCCACCCTTGCTCACCCGCACCGCGTGCGCATCGGCGGGGCCTGTGGCTTTTGGGGCGACTCGGCCATGGCCACGCCGCAGCTGCTGCAAGTGCCCGGCCTGCAGTACCTGGTGTACGACTACCTGGCCGAAACCACCATGGCCATTCTGGCGCGTGCGCGGGCCAAAGACCCGGCGCTGGGTTACGCCACCGACTTTGTGCAGGCCGTCATGGCGCCGCACCTGAAGGCCATTCACGAGCGCGGCATCAAGGTCATCGCCAATGCAGGCGGACTGAACCCCGAAGGCTGCCGCGAAGCGCTGCTGCAGGTCGCGCAAAAGCAAGGCATTGCCCTGCGCGTAGCGGTGGTCACCGGCGACGACCTCATACCGCAGATGGACACGCTGCAGGCCCAGGGCCTGCGCACCACGGCAGACACGCCGCTGCCCGAGCAGCCGCTATCGGCCAACGCCTATGTGGGCGCACGCGGCATCGCCCAAGCCCTGGCCGTCGGGGCCGACGTGGTCATCACCGGCCGCTGCGTGGACAGCGCCGTGGTGCTGGGCGCGCTGGTGCATGAATTCGGCTGGTCCTGGCAGGACTGGGACCGCCTGTCGGCGGGCACGCTGGCGGGCCATTTGATCGAGTGCGGTGCGCAGGCCACGGGCGGCCTCTTCACCGACTGGCAAGACGTGCCCGACTGGGCCAACATCGGCTACCCGGTGATCGACGTGGCCCCAGATGGCAGCCTGGCACTGAGCAAGCCCGAAGGCACGGGCGGCCTGATCCACCCCGGCGCGGTGGCCGAGCAGATCCTTTACGAAGTGGGTGACCCCGCGCAGTACATGATGCCCGACGTGTGCTGCGACTGGCGACATGTGCAGGTGGAGCAGACAAGCATGGGCACCGTGAAAGTCAGCGGCGCACGCGGCCTGCCCGCCCCCACCCACTACAAAGCCAACGCCACTTGGCAAGACGGCCACCAGCTGCAGTTGATGCTGGCCATCCGCGGCATCGACGCAGCGCTGAAGGCCGAGCGCACCGCGCAAGCCCTACTGGCGCGCTCACGCCTGTTGATGACGCAGCAGGGCTTTGGCGACTACAGCGAGACCTGCGTTGAACTGCTGGGTGGCGAATCGCACTACGGCCCCCACGCACAAGCACACACCGCCCGCGAAGTGGTGCTGCGCATCGCGGTGCGCCACGCGCAGGCCAAGGCGCTGGCTGTCTTGCAACGCGAATGCGCGAGCAGCGGCACATCGATGGGGCCGGGCACCCGCTCTTCGTTTTCGGGGCGTGCCGATATTCAGCCGGTCATCAAGCTGTGTTCCTTTCTGGTGCCCAAAAGCCTGGTGCGCTTGCAGATGCAGCTGGGTGACGGTGTGCAGGACGCGAGCGACGTGGACGTGCCGCCGACTGCCAACGCTTATCCCGTATACAGCCATGCGCCAACAAATCCCGAGACGACCCCTGCAAGCGATGAAGCCCTGCACGACTGCCGCCTGATCGACCTGGCCTGGGCACGCAGCGGCGACAAGGGCGACGATGAAAACATCGGGGTGATCGCACGCCACGCCCGCGCCTGGACCTGGCTGCGCAAGCAGCTGCAGACCGATCAGGTGCAGGCCTATTTCAGCCACCTGGTGCATGGGCCGGTGCTGCGCTACGAAGTGCCTGGCTTGCAGGCGCTCAACTTTGTCTTGCACCAGGCGCTGGGCGGTGGCGGCGTGTGCAGCCTGCGCTCGGACCCGCTGGGCAAATCGTTTGCGCAAATGCTGCTGGACATGCCGCTGCGTGTGCCCGCCTCGGTGCTGGCCCCTGATGTGCCTGCTGCGACTGGAGACAACCCATGAGCGCCATCCTCGAAGGCATCAAGATCCTCGACCTGACCCGCGTCATTGCCGGGCCCATGTGCACGCAAATCCTGGCCGACATGGGTGCCACCGTTTACAAGATCGAAAAACCCGGCGAAGGCGACGACACACGGCGCATGGGGCCTTTTTTGCAAGACCCGGCCACGGGCCAGCCCAGCAACGACTCGGCGCTGTACTTGGCCTACAACCGGGGCAAGCACTCGGTCACGGTGGACATCGCCACCCCCGAAGGCGCGCAACTGGTGCGCGATTTGGCGCTGCGCTGCGACGTGGTGGTCGAGAACTACAAAGTCGGCTCGCTGGCCAAATACGGCCTCGACGAGGCCAGCCTGCGGGCCCTGAAACCCGAGCTGATTTACTGCTCGGTCACCGGCTTTGGGCAGACCGGCCCGTATGCGCCCAAGCCCGCTTATGACTTCATTCTGCAAGGCTTGGCCGGGCCCATGAGCACCTGCGGCCTGCCCGACGACCAGCCCGGCGGCGGCCCTATGCGCACCGCCATCCCGATGACCGACATGGTCACAGGCCTGTACGCCACCATCGGCATTCTGGGCGCGCTCATGCACCGGCAAAAAACCGGCGAAGGCCAGGCCATCGACGCGGCCATGCTGGACGCCACCGTGGCCTTCAACGGGCACCTGGCCGTGGGTTACCTCATGAGCGGACAATCCCCAAAGCGCGTGGGCAACACCAACCCGATCGCCTCGCCCTCTGAGGTGTTTGAGTGTGCCGACGGCCGCATCATCATCGCGGCGGGCAACAACGGGCAGTTCCAGCAACTGTGCGCCGTGCTGGGCGCACCCGACATGAGCGCCGACCCGCGCTTTGCCACCAACATGCAACGCATCGCCCACCGCAACGAACTGCGGGAAGCCTTGCAGGCGCTGGTGCGCGAACGCTCACGGGCGCAGCTGCTGGAGCAACTGAGCGAGGCCACCGTCCCGGCCGGCCCGATCAACGACATGGCGCAAGTCTTTGCCGACCCGCAAACCCAGCACCGCGAGCTGGTGGTGGAACTGCCCCACAGCTCAGGCCAGACCGTGCGCGTGGTGCGCAGCCCGCTGAACTGGTCTGCATCGCCCGTAACGCACCGCGCACCGCCACGCCTGGGTGAGCACAGTGTGCAGACACTGCGCGAGGAATTGGGCTTGACGGATGCGCAGGTGCAGGGCTTGGCGCGCAAAGGCATCATATGAATGGGCAGCCCTAGTCATCGCCCGACAGACCGCAGCACAGGGTCTGCATTGACCCCTCTTTGGACTTGTCCTGGCTGATTTGTCTTGCATTTTTTGATATTTACATCAAAATACAGAATAATATCTAAATTTTTTGATGTAAATATCAATTGCAAACCCTCCAAGAACTCGGTGAAGCCGTGGCTGCACGGCGCAAACAGCTGGGCCTCAAGCAAGGCGATGTCGCGGCCATGGCGGGCGTGACGGCTGAATCGTTGTCGCGTTTTGAGCGTGGCCGCTGCGCTGAATTTGGCACGCGCAAGCTGCTGGCGGTGCTGGCCGTGTTGGGAGCCGAGCTGGATGTGATGGCCCAAGGCCAAGTTGGCAATCTGGACGAGCTGCGGCGTGAACGTGCGCAGTCAGTCACCCCCTAAACAGGAGCCGCATGATGCAACTGTCGGTGTACGTGCTGGGCCGCGAAGTCGCCACGCTGGAGCCCTCGGGCGATTTCAAAAGCGTGCTGAGCTACCACCCCGGAGTGGCCACAGACGACTTCGTATCGCTCACCATGCCGGTGCGCACCGAGAGCTATGTCTGGGACGACCAGCTACCGCCCGTGTTGCAGATGAACCTGCCCGAAGGCTATTTGCTGCAAGTGCTGCAAGAACAGTTTGGCCCGCACATCGGCGCCAGCCCTGCTGCCCTGCTGTCAGTCATTGGCCGCAACATGGTGGGCCGCCTGCAAGTGGCCGCCCCCGGCGCAACGCTTGACGAGCCCGCCAAACCCATCGAAGTGGCCGCGCTGCTCAAGGGCGACAACTCAGAGGCCGCCTTTGCCACCCTCGTGCGCGAGCACGCCACCAGCGGTGTGTCGGGTGTGGTGCCCAAGTTTTTGGATTCTCAAAGCGAAGACGTGCTGCCATTGGGCGCACATGCCAAAGCCAGCCTGGTCACCCGGCGGCACATCGTCAAGGGCTCCAGCGCCCGGCTGCCTTTTGTGGCGTTGAACGAACACCTGTGCATGCAAGTGGCGCGGCGCGTCATGCCGACTGCCTACACGCAAGTCTCTGACGACGGTCAGGCGCTGGTGGTGCATCGCTTTGATGTGGACGCCAACGGCCAGCCCCACTGGGGGATGGAAGACTTTTGCAGCCTGCTGGGCCTGAGACCCGCTGCCAAATACGACACCACTTGGGAGCGCATCGCCAAAGCCGTGCGCGACCATGTGCCCGGCCCGCAACGACTGGAAACCTTTCGCCAGTTGGCCATGACTTTGCTGTTGACCTACGCCCTGCGCAACGCCGACTGCCACGCCAAAAACCTGGCCCTGCTCTACACCAGCCGTGCCGACGTGCACCTGTCGCCCGCCTACGACATGCTGACCACCAGCGTGTATGCGGGCTTTCAGCACAACCCGCCGGGCATCGAATTCATGGGCAAAAAAACCTGGCTGCCCGGCAAGAATCTGCAAAAGTTCATCGCCGCCACCTTCGGCATCCCGCCCAAAGAACAGCTGCACATGGTGCAAGCCATCAGCGACGCCGTGGCCGATGTGGGCCGCGAGGTGCGCCAGGCCATGACTGAGCACCCCGGCTTTGAAGAAGTGGGCAAACGCATGCTGCTGGCCTGGGCCGAAGGCGTGCAAGGCCTGCGCGATGAACGCGTCTATGCGGTGGGCGACTGGGCTGCGGGCGAGGCGTTTCAAGGGTTTTCTGCGCCGCCCAAGCTGGCTGCCGAAACGAACAAAATTGGCCGATCGCCTTTGTTGGGTGAACGCTAACTTGATCAACAATAACAGCGGATGTCCGTGCGCTACGTTCCTGATGTGCTGGCCTAATTCAAGCCCACGGGCGACGGCTGGCAGTCGCTCATGGACAGCGTGCTGCGCCAATAAGTGGCCAGCCATTCGAAGGGCAGCTGAGCATTGAAGTTGAACCCTGAGCAGTTGATATGGGCGAATGTCCATGCTTCTCGCCTGACCCTGGGTCAGCTGTAACCCATGCGTCTGCCCTTAGGGGTTAACGTGATGTGCCGCACTGTGACTCGTCCTTACGATGGCCTGACATTCAAACTCAGCGGTCCATCCGATGAACAAAGTCATCATCACTTGTGCAGTCACAGGCGCCATCCACACGCCATCCATGTCACCTTATCTGCCGGTGACGCCTGAGGAAATCATTGAAGCCTCGGTGGAGGCGGCCAACGCAGGTGCGGCCATCATCCACCTGCATGCGCGGGACCCGGTCACGGGCAAGCCCGACCAGAGCCCCGAAGCCTTTGGCAAGTTTTTGCCGCAGATCAAAAGCCGCACCAACGCGGTACTCAACCTAACCAGCGGCGGCTCGCCCTTCATGACCATTGATGAACGGATTCAGCCCTCGATGCGGTTTGCGCCAGAGGTGGCGTCGCTCAATCTGGGGTCGTTCAATTTCGCGCTGTTCCCGATGCTGGACCGCTTCACCGAGTTCAAACACGACTGGGAGCGCGAACACCTGGAAAACAGCCGCGACCTGATCTTTCGCAACACCTTCAAGGACATCGAATACGCCTTGCGGGCCTGCTCGGAAAACAACACGCGGTTTGAGCTGGAGTGCTACGACATCGGGCACCTGTACAACCTGGCGCACTTTGTCGACAAAGGGATCATCAAGGGGCCGTTTTTCATCCAGTCGGTCTTCGGCATTTTGGGCGGCATTGGCAACCACCCCGAAGACGTGATGCACATGCGCCGCACCGCCGACCGCCTGTTTGGCGACCAATACCAATGGTCTGTTTTGGGCGCGGGGCGTCACCAGATGCGCATCGCCGCGATGGGCGCCAGCATGGGCAGCCACGTGCGCGTGGGCCTGGAAGACAGCCTGTGGCTGGGCAAGGGCACGCTGGCCAAGAGCAATGCCGAGCAGGTGCGCCAAGCCCGCCAGATCATCGAGGGCCTGGGCCTGCCGATCGCCACGCCCGACGAGGCCAGGCAAATTCTGGCGCTCAAGGGTGCACAGAAGGTCAACTTCTGAACTTTCGCAAAACCACACTGTTCCATCCACCCCTTCAGGAGACCCCGCCATGAAACGCCGTCATTTGCTCGCCCTGGCCACCACGGCCACACTCGCCACCACGTTCGGCGCTGTGCCCAGCGCCTTCGCACAAACTGCGGGCTACCCCAATCGCCCGATCAAGCTGGTGGTGCCTTTTGCAGCAGGCATCTCGCCCGATGTGGTGGCGCGCCTGATCGCCGACAAGCTGGGCACGGCCCTGGGCCAGCCCGTGGTGGTCGACAACAAACCCGGCGCGGGCGGCATGATCGGCGCGGTGGCTGCGGCCACCACCCCGGCCGACGGCTACACGCTGTTTTTCAGTGTGAAGGCCACGCACGCCATTGCACCCAACGTGTACAAAGACGCCAAGTACAACCCCCCGCGCGACTTCAAGGCCGTTGCCCAAATTCTGCAAGTGCCCCATGTGCTGACCGCCACACCCAAAGCGCCGTACAACAACATGAAGGAGCTGGTGGCGTACGCCAAGGCGAATCCGGGCAAGATCGACTTTGCTTCTTTGGGTGTCGGCTCACAGCCCCATGTAGCGCTGGAAGTGTGGTCGCAGCGCCTGGGCATCAAGCTCAACCACGTGCCTTACAAAACCAACCCCTCACCCGATGTGATGAGCGGCCTGATCAGCTTGTCGGTCGAGGCGTCGACCACGGCGATTCCGCTCATCAAGGCGGGCAAGGTCAAGGCCCTGGGCATCTCGGGTGCGCAGCGCATCCCCGGCCTGCCCGATGTGCCCACCATGACCGAGTTTGACCCCAACCTCGATGTCAACGGCATCATCGGCAGCTCGTGGCACGGCATCTTTGCCCCCACGGGCACGCCCAATGACATCATTGCCAAGCTCAACACCGAGATCGTCAAGATCGTGAAGCTGCCCGAGATCCAGGCCCGCCTGATTGACCTGGGCCTCACACCCACGGGCACCAGCGCCGCTGCACTCGACACCGTGGCCAACGGCGACTATGCCTTCTGGAACAAGGTGATCAACGACCTGGGCATCAAGGCCGAATGAAGGAATACCACCGTGATCGTTGAACACCGCACTTACACCATCAAAGCCCTGCGCACAGGCGACTTTTTGAAGCTGTACGAACGCGCAGCGCTGCCACTGCAGCTCAAGTACCTGGGGCACTTGATCGGCTTTTATGTGTCTGAGATCGGCCCGCTCAACGAGGTGGTGCACCTGTGGGGCTTTGCCAGCCTGGCCGAACGCGAGCGCCGCCGCGCCCTGATGGAGGCCGACCCCGGGTGGGCGCTCTACCGTCAGGCGTTGCTGGAGCTGGACGTGGTCGTCGAACAAAGCACCAAAATGTTGCGCACCACGGCCTTCTCGCCCACCATCGACTTCGACCAGCAGACCTCATGATCACTCCGACCCCCAAATCGCGCACCGCAAAGCACAAGGCCCCCATAGAGCGTGTGGGCATGCTGGGCGTGGGCATCATGGGTCTGGCCATGGCCGTGAACCTGATGAAAGCCGGGTTTCAGGTCACAGGCTATGACCCCGACCCCAAAGCCATGAAGCGCCTCAAGGCAGCCGGGGGGACAGCGCGCAAATCGGCGGCCGACTTGGCGGGCGACGCCCAAATCATCATCAGCTCACTGCCGGGGCCTGAGGCCTTGCACGGTGCGGCGCAGCAGATCGCCGCTGTCGGCCAGCGCGGCTTGCTGGTGGTCGAAACCAGCACGCTCGACATCGCCGACAAAACCGTCGCCCGCGACACCCTCAAAGCCCAAGGCATCGTCATGCTCGACTGCCCCTTGTCGGGCACCGGGGCGCAAGCCGTGCACAAAGACCTCACGGTCTATGCCAGCGGTCCCAAGGCGGCGATCAAGCAACTGGCACCCGTCTTTGCCGGCTTCTCCAAAAATTCTTTTGACCTCGGCGCCTTTGGCAACGGCATGAAGATGAAGCTGATGGCCAATTTGCTGGTGGCCATCCACAACGTCTCGACCGCCGAGGCACTGCTGCTGGGCCAGCGTTGGGGCATCGCGCCCAAGGACGCCGTCAAGGTGCTCAGCGACGGGGCGGGCGGTTCACGCATGCTGCAGGTGCGCGGCCCCCTGATGCAGGACGAAGGCTGGCACACCGCCACCATGAAAGTCGGCATCTGGCAAAAAGACATGAAATTGATTGCCGCCGCACTGGCCGATGCCCAAGTGCCCGCACCGCTGTTTGCCGCCACCCTGCCGGTCTACAACGCGGCCATGGCCTTGGGACACGCCGAACACGACACGGCGGCGGTGTTTGATGTGTTGTCGAGAATGTCGTCTGGCGCGTCGTAAGCCCAACATCCAGACGTCCCTTGGAAATTGTTCCATGCATGTTGGGACGATCGTGGGCATTGGCTCCGCAGCCAGGGACTGCGACTGTCGGCAAATGATCTCGACATGGCCAGACTGCAGGACGTACAAGACACCTGTTTCGACATGCCCCGCCAAGGCATGGCAGCTTATGAATCACTCAGGAGATAACCATGGACCGTCGCGAAATTTTCAAACATTCCTTGCTGGCATTTGGAGCAGCTCTTTCCGGTTTCACACCGGCAATGGCGCTGGCTCAAGAAAAGAAAACCTACGCGGGTCAACTCGACATGCTCAAGGGACAAGAGGGTGTGGGCAATCCTCGTGAAGCCCATGCCTATGCCATGGGCATGCAGGCGTTTGAATATGGGTTTCCTCTGATCTACTTTGCCAACATCATGTACAAGTGGGCCAAAGATCCCAACTCCGTCATGCGGCCACTGAACTCTTGGATTTCTCCGAAAGATTTCGTTGCCACATCCAACTACCGCGATGGCGGATCTTTCAACACCGACACCGTCTATGCAGGTGCCTTTGTGGACCTCAGAAAAGGCCCCATGGTCTTGAGCACACGCGATCCCGAAGGCCACTACTTTTCAGTTCAACTGTCCGATTTCTACACCAACAATTTCGCCTACATCAGCAAACGCTCAGGGGGTCCGATCTTTGGCAATTTCCTGCTGGTGCCGCCGGGCTGGAAAGGCCAGATTCCAAAGGACAAGTTCGATCGTGTCCTGCAGTGTGAGCAGAAATGGATCTTTGCGCTCATTCGTCTTCGTGTCGATCAAGACGATCCCTCCGAAGTGGCATGGGCAAAAAACAAATTCAACCAAGCAAAATTGACCCCGCTGGATGACCATTTGGCGGGTCGTGAGTTCACGCCAAACGACTTCAACGTCTTCGACGTCAGCCAGTTCAACGGCAATCCCTTGCGCCCTTTCGCCATCCTCAACCACATGCTGGCCGAGAGCCCCCCACCTGCATCCGATGAGATTTTGTTGCAAGGCTTCAAAACAGTGAACATTGGACCCGGGATGGATTTGTCCAAGAACGATCCAGATACCCAGCGCGGTCTGGCGCGCGCCGCACGAGATGCCTTGCCCGCTCTGCGCTCACACGTTGAACGCCCGTGGGCACGCTCTGTCAACGGATGGTTTTATTTCCCAAGCCACATTGGTCAAGCCAAAACCACCGACTACGTCATGCGGTCGGCATGGCAGTCGCTTTGGGGGATCGTGGCACACCCGCCCTATGAGTGCACCTATTTGTGGGCATCGGTGGATCAAAACGGCGATCGTCTCAGCAGCAACGGCATCTATGAGCTGTACATGCGAAAAGACCAGTTCCCAAAGGTTGAAGCGTTTTGGTCATTCACCATGTACCAGGACTTCAACCTGGTGGTCAACGATGCCAACCGCTGGGCCATCCGCGAAAACATGAAAGGCCTGAAGTTTGATGCCGATGGTGGTTTGCGCATTTACATTCAAGCACAGCGGCCTTCTGAAGACAAGGTCAGCAACTGGCTTCCAAGTCCCAAGACCGGGAACTTCAACATCACCATGCGCAATTACATGCCTTCACCGGAAATCATTGAACAGCGATACGATCCCCCGGTTCTGAAGCGCATTGGCTGACCACACGCCCTGGCCGCAGCTTAAGGCCTGAGATGTCGCCTTAGAATTTGTGACCATCCCGTAACACCCTCGCCAACCTGCAACACCATGAGCACTGTCACCCCATTCGTCATCTCCCGCGTCTTTCGTGCGCCTCGTCCCTTGCTGTTCGCGGTCAATACACAGCCTGAGCACCTGGCGCACTGGCTCAGCCCCGAAGGCTTTCACAACATCCACACCGACATGGACTTTCGCGTGGGCGGGCGCTACCACTACGGCATCCAGGGGCCAGGGGGCATGGAGATGTGGGGCAAGCAAGAGTTTCGGGACATCACCGTCAACGAGCGGCTGGTGCTGATTCAAAGCTTCTCCAACCGCGAAGGCGGTCTGGGCACGCACCCCATGGCCCCCACCTGGCCCAAGTACATGCACGTCACCACCACGTTCGAGGATGTCCCTGAAGGCACCCGTGTCACGATCACCTGGTTGCCACATGAAAGCGACGACATCGGCTTGCAAACCTTCGACGCCGCGCGGCCTGGGATGGAGATGGGCTTTGGCGGCACCTTTGTGAAGCTGGAGGCTTACCTGCAGAAACTGCAGGCCTGAAAACCAGGATTCGATCCGGGATGAAGCGTCACACGACAGTCCGTTGCCACCGCGAACTGTTCCAAACCCATCGTTCAGCGCCACCGCCCCTACACATCCCCTGAAATGACTTCGCCACTTTCTGTCGATCAATGGCAATTGTTTCTGCAAATCGCGGAGTACGGCAGTTTGACGGATACAGCGGCCGCTCGCGATGTCGCCCAATCGGCCATCAGCCGCCAGCTGGGGGCGATTGAACGCTGCTGCGGTGGGAAGCTCTTCGAGCGAACGGCTCGCGGCGTGCGTTTGAACGACATCGGACAAGGCCTTTATCCGCGTGTCAAAGCCTGGATTCAAGAGGGGCAACTCCTGGCAGAAGATGCGACCGGCATGCTTCGGGAACCGACCGGACTCGTGCGCATCGGCATCATCGACTCTTTGGCCGATGCATTGTGTGGGCCGATCTATGAGGAGTTGGGGCGCTTGTTCCCCAAAGTCAGACTCCACTTGGTCAGTGGCATGAGCGGTCGCGTGTCCGCGGGCCTCGAGCGTGGCGAGCTGGACATGGCTCTTTTTTCCGAGAACACACGTGGTCGCAGCGGCCGAGGAGACGGTATCGCGAAAATGCCGCATGTCCTGATCAGCGCGCCCGGTGACCCGTTGACAGCGGCGCAGACCATCCCGTTCGACCATTTGCACGACATCCCCTTGGCCATTCCAGGTCGCCCGTATGCCTTCCACCATGTTCTGGAGCATTGGGCCAGTCGCAAGGGCATTCGTCTGAACATCCGGCTGGAATGCGACAGCTTGAATCTCCAGAAAAAACTCGTTGCAGCCGGTGGTGTTTATGCCATCGTCGGCCTGAGTGCCGTGCGCTCAGAAGTTGCCCGGCGTGAACTGCAGGCCACCCGCATTGTTCAGCCGAGCTTGGACCGCAACATCGTGTTGCGACTTTCATCGCACACGGCCCCGACGCAAGCCTGCCAAGCGGTCTACGCCTTGGTGCGCCGTCATGTCAAGCAAGCCTTCCCCACGCTGGCCCAATGGTTGCCCGAGGTCCATCAGCCTTAGCGCTGGCATATCTTCAAAAGCATGGGTCTCCTGCTTGTCGGGGTGATACCTCACGAAAAATCTCACCATAAGATCATTCGGTGAATTGAACGGTGCGCCCTGTTTCGGCACATCCATCACGGAGACACCTCATGAGATTTTTCAATGGCCGATCGCTGCATGGGGCTGAGGGCTTCACAGCGCCCGCTTTCAAGCGCCGCACTTTGCTCGGTGCAGCATCTGCAGGCATGGCCGCAGCGATTTTGCCCACCGCCCTAAGCGCGCAGTCCAGCTATCCGAGCAAAGCCCTCACACTGATCGTGCCGAACCCACCCGGTGGCAACACCGACATCCTGGCGCGCATTTTCTCGGTGCCACTGGCCAAAGCACTCGGCCAGCCCGTGGTCGTCGAAAACCGTGCAGGTGCAGGTGGCGTGATCGGCATGACGGCCGCGGTCCGAGCCGTCGCGGATGGCCACACCATCGGCCTTGGCAATCTGAGCGATCTGGTGGTGAGCCGGTACGCGCAGCCCAACGTGCCCTACGATCCGGCCAAGGACTTTGTCGCCGTGTCGACCTTGGCAAAGGTCTCCATAGTCGTGACTTGTCTGCCCACTTTTGCCGCGAAATCGTTCCAGGAATTCCTGGCACTGGCCAAAGCCAACCCCGGCAAATACAAGTGCGGCACGGCGGGCAATGGCACCATGGGCCACCTGTGTCTCGAAGCGCTGCAGGCCGCGGCGGGTCTCGACATCGTCCATGTCCCCTACCGCGGTGGTGCGCCAGCGCTCAATGACTTGATGGGTGGGCACATCGACTTGTTGATCGACGGCAGCGCACTGTCGCAAGTCAAGGCCGGCAAACTCAAAGCCTTGGCGGTGACCGCCGAGCGGATTCCGGTGCTGCCGAATGTGCCCACAGTCGCTGAGTCGGGCATGCCAGGCTTCTCGTTTGGCAACTACTGGGGCTTGCTGATGCCGACCGGCTCGCCTGCAGCTGCCGTGACGCGGATCAATGCCGAAATCAAGCGACTGCTGGACCAAGCTGACATTCGCCAGCAACTGGAAAACGCCGGATTCGCCCCGTTCGCATCAACCCCCGTGGAGTATGCGCAGGCGCTGCAAAAATCCTACGACCAGATCGGTCAACTCGTCAAAAAAGCGAAGATCACCTTCGACTGATCCGCACACCCAGCGGTGACCATTGAATGCAATACCCATGGCAAGCCCACCCAACGTACTTTTGATCCTGGCCGATGACATGGGCTTTTCCGACATCGGCTGTTACGGCAGCGAGATTGAAACGCCTCACATCGACCGGCTGGCGGCGGGGGGGGTGCGCTTCTCGCAGTTCTACAACACGGCCCGCTGCAGCCCCTCCAGGGCCTCTTTGTTGACGGGCTTGCACCCACACCAGACGGGCATCGGCATCCTGACCAAGGACGATCGTCCGCACGGCTACCCAGGCTCGCTCAACGACCGCTGCATCACCGTTGCCGAAATCCTGGCCGATGCCGGGTATGCAACATCCCTTGTGGGCAAGTGGCATCTGGCCTCGAACATTCGGCAGCCCAACGATGCCTGGCCCACGCGACGCGGCTTCGATCACTTTTACGGAACGCTGGCGGGTTCATGTTCCTACTTCCAGCCCGCATCGCTGACCCGAGGCGAACGCAATGTGGAGGCTGAAGCGACGGAAAAGTCGGATTACTACTACACCGACGCGATCTCGCAAGAAGCCTGCACCTTTGTGCGGGAAAAGTCTCAGCTCAAGCAACCGTTCTTCATGTATGTGGCCTACACCGCGCCGCACTGGCCGCTCCAGGCCAGTGAAGAGGACATCGCGAAATACCGTGGCCGTTACGACGAAGGCTGGGATGTGCTGCGTGAACGGCGCATGCAAAGGCTGCGTGAAAGCGGGCTGCTGGCGGATGCGGTACAGGAATGCGAGCGCGACCCCGAAGAGCCCGCGTGGGAAGATGCAGAGCACAAAGCTTGGGAAGCCCGCCGCATGGAGGTCTATGCCGCCCAGATCCATCGGATGGACCAGGGCATCGGCGACATCCTCGCCACGCTTGAGGCGACCGGTCAACTGGAGAACACCTTGGTGTTTTTCATGTCGGATAACGGCGCTTGTGCGGAAGTCCTTCCGCTCGACGGCAGTGCCGAAGCGTTCAAAAAACGCAGGCCAGATCTGGATCGCCTCAAACCCCGCAATGGCCATGGTTTGCAGGTCGGTAACGAACCCACCATCGTCCCGGGGCCCGAAGACACCTATGCCAGCTATGGCCGTGCCTGGGCCAACCTGTCCAATACGCCTTTTAGACTCTACAAACGCTGGACGCACGAAGGGGGCATCTCCACACCCTTGATCGTCCATTGGCCCGCAGGGGATCTGGTCAATGGCGCCATTGTTCGAGACCCCTTTCAACTCACCGATGTGTTGCCGACAATCCTGGAGGCCACGCAAGTCCCCTACCCCGAAAACGACAACGTTCGAGAGATTCCACCAGGCGAAGGCTGCAGCATCCTGCCTGCTTTGCGCGGTCAGCAAGCCAGCGACCATGCGCTGTATTGGGAGCACACAGGCAATGCGGCTGTGCGGCGCGGGCACTGGAAACTGGTGCGCGAGTACCCCAGGCCCTGGGAGCTGTATGACATGGACACTGATCGGGCCGAAACCACAGATCTGGCTGCGCAGAACCCCGACATCGTGGGCGAACTGGTCGCCCAGTGGCAAGCCTGGGCCGACCGTGTGGGGGTGGTGCCGTGGGACGACGTGCTGGCAGGCTATCGCGCCGATGGCAAAAATGAGGACGAAGCTGCGGGTTGATCCGAGAAATTGTTCAAAGCACCAAGGCCTGTGCCTGCCGCGCATCCTCTGACAGCAAATCAATCAAGTCCCGCGCAAAGTTGGGCAGCTCGTCGAAGTTGCGCACGCAAATTTGCATGGAGCGCAGCGCCCATGCGTCAGACAGCGGTACCAGCCGAATGGCCATGCTGCGGGCATGGCGGTGAGCGGCCGATTCGGGGAGCACCCCCACGCCCACACCCGCTTCGATCATGCGGCAAGCCGACTCGAAACTGCCGACCTGGATGCGCACCTTGAGCGGCTTGTTGAGCTGCTCGCATTCACGGTTGAGGAAAGCATGCAAAGCGCTCGCTTCGTGCAAGCCCACGTGGTCAAACTCCAGCGCGTCAATCAGCGGCATGCTGGGCAAGTCGGCCACGGGGTGGCCATCGGGCACCACCAACACCAGGCTGTCTGACCGGTAAGGCAAAGTCTGCAGGCTTTCGGTGCGCACCGATCCGGCCACGATGCCGATGTCGGTCTTGCCGTCCATCACGGCGCGCACGATTTCGTTCGACAGCTTTTCTTGCAGGTCGATGTTCACATCGGGGTGCGTGGCCAGGTAGCGCTTGAGCACCTCGGGCAAGAACTCGCCTAAAGCGGTGGTGTTGGCATAGACGCGCAGGTGGCCTTTGATGCCGCTGGCGTACTCCTGCAAGTCGCCGCGCAGGTGTTCGATCTGACCCAGCACCAGCCGCGCCCGGTGCACAAAAGCCTGGCCCGGCGGCGTGAGCGTGACGCCCTGGCTGTGGCGGTTGAGCAGCTTGGCACCAATGCTTTCTTCAAGATTTTTGATGCGCGTGCTGGCCGCAGGCAAGGAGATGTGCGAAGCCTCAGCCCCTTTGGTGAGGCTGTTGGCTTCGGCCACCCGCACCATGAGGCGCAAATCCACCAGATCGAAATGAACAGACATGGAGGAGATTGTGCCAGCGGGCCGGCAGGCAGCGGCCAAGGTGCATGTCGGGGCAAACACCCTCGACATGCTGGCCAGACGGCATCATGGGACCACCGCCTGCAGGATGTGGCGCGCCAGCAAGAGCACAGGCGGATCGACCATCTTGCCATCCACACTGAAAGCGCCACCACCCGCAGCGCTTTCAGCGGCCAGCACGCGCTGGGCCCAAGCGCATTCGGCCTCGGTCGGGGCCAGGGCCTGGTGCACGCCCGCCACCTGCGCGGGGTGGATGCACAGCTTGGCACCCAAGCCAAAGCGGCGGCTGCGCTGCGCGTCTTGCGCCAGCACCTGCGCGTCGGTCGTGGCGGTGGTCACGCCGTCCACCGGGGCGGGCAAATGGGCGCGGCGCGAGGCCACCACCATGGCCAGCCGGATGGGGGCGAGCTCGGCTTCGTCGGGTCCGCAACGCATGCCCAGATCAGCCTGCAGGTCGATGTGGCCCAAACCCAAACGCAAAACGCCTTGTGCACGAGCGATGCTGTCCATCTGCCCCACGCCTTCGGCGCTTTCGATCAAAGGCAAGACCGGCACGCCGCTGGCCATGAAGGCATGCTCGACCTGCTCCGGGTTTTCGGCCTTGGGCAGCATGAGCGCGCCCAGGCCAGGCAAGTTGGCCAGTGCGGCCAGGTCGGCCTCGTGCCAAGGGGTGCCTGCCGGATTCACACGCACCAAGAGGCGTGCGCGTTGGCCAGCGTCAAAGGCCGCCCAAGCGCTGAGCAGTGCCGCGCGGGCCACGTCTTTGGCGTCCAGCGGCACCGCGTCTTCCAGGTCCACGATCACCGCGTCGGCACCGCTGGCCAAGGCCTTGGCAAAGCGCTCGGGGCGGTTGCCGGGTACAAACAAAAAGCTGCGCGCGCGAGACAGCTGCGTCATGACAGCAAGGCGCCCACCTTGGGCCAGCTGGCCACTTGCCAGAGCGCATCCACCGCACGGCCCATGGCCTCGGGCTTGGCGCCGCCACTGAAGGCGGCCAGGCGCAGGGCCTTGTCGGTGATCTCTTGACGCGAGAGGGTGTTGCCCGGGTCGCCCTTGGGCTCGTCCACCCGGCCATGCAGCACGCGGCCGTCGGTCGTGGTGACGGTGACCTTGCCGATCCAGCGCTTGGGGTAAGCGCCGTCCACTTCGGCATCGAGTTCCATCGTGACCTTGTCGCGCAGGGCCTGGGTCTGTTGGCTCAAAAAGTCGCGGTCAAATTCGGTCAGGCCCGCGTGGCCGTGCTGCGCCACCAGCGCGAGCACCGTGCCCATCGAAAACTTGCTCTGGTGCACCGTGGTGGGCTGCACCACCGGGCCCAGCACGTCGATCGCGCCCTGGTGCACATGCGTGACGACCTTGGCCAGATCACCGAGCTTCAAGTCATTCGTCTGCATGACGTGCAGCAGCGCGTCGGCTGCGGGGTGCGTGTGGCGGCAGCTGGCGTGGTACTTGAACGAGGTCTCGGCCGTGACCCAGCGCGTGCCCAGGCCGTCCACCAGGCGGCTCGGGTCGGCGTCGCTCGACATGCCTGCGGCCATGCCTTGCGGGCCTTCCAGAATGTCGGCTGCGCCCGTGAAGCCGTCTTTGGCCAAGTAGGCAGACATGAGACCCGCAGCGGCCGCGTGCGCGGTGTGCAGCTGCTTGCTGTCGGCCGCTGTGCGCAAAAACTCCCACAAGCCTGCCGACTGCGTGCCGGCCGAGCCCAATGCGTGGAGCATCTGCTGCGCATTCAGGCCCAACAAGTGGCCCACAGCGGCAGCTGCAGCCAGCGTGCCTGCGGTGCCGGTGGTGTGGAACACGCGGTAGTGCGAGCGCCCCAAAAATTCACCCACACGGATGCCCACTTCATAGCCCACCACAGAAGCGGCCAACAGCTGCTGACCGCTGGCGCCCAAGGCCTGGGCCACCGCCACAGCGGGCGGAAACACCACCGTGGCCGGGTGGAACACCGAGCCGTTGTGCACATCGTCCTGCTCGGCCACGTGCGAGGCCGCTGCGTTGGCCATGGCCGCCAGATAGGGCGTGGTGCGTGCGCCGTTGATGATGACTTCGGACGGACCATCAGCCGGGCCCATGGCTTGTGCAAAGCGGCTGATGCTCTCCACCGGTCGCGTGCCGTGCCCGGCCACGGCCGAGCCGAACCAATCCACCAGCAGGTCTTCGATCTTGCGAACCACGGGCGCGGGGATGTCTTCAAAGCGCAGCGCGGCTGCGAAGGCCGCGAGTTGGGCGGTGCGGGATGTCATGTTGTCTCCTTGTGTTCTGTCTCAAATGGCCTGCTTGTCACGCAGGGCTTGCACCGCCGCGTCGTCCAGGCCCAGCTCGCGCAAGATGGCTTCGGTGTGCTCGCCCACGGCGGGCACGGCGTCCATGCGGTAGTCGTATCGGTTGTTGCGCCCGGGCGGCAGCAGGGCCGGAATGTCGCCTGCGGGTGACCCCACCTGTTGCCAACGCTGGCGGGCTTGGAGCTGCGGGTGCGCCCAGACGCCGGCCATGTCGTTCATGCGGGCGTTGGCGATTTGCGCCTGGTCCAGCCGTGCTTCGACTTCGGCCGTGCTCATGGCCCCAAACACGCCCAGGATCAGTTGCTGCAGCTCGGCGCGGTTGGCGTTGCGCAAGGCGTTGGTGTGAAAGCGCGCATCGCTGGCCAGCGCCGCATCGCCCAGCACCACCTCGCAAAACACCTTCCACTCGCGTTCGTTTTGCAAGCCCAACATCACCGTGCCGCCATCGCCTGCGGCAAACGGGCCATAGGGGTAGATGCTGGCGTGCGAAGCGGCCGTGCGCGGTGGCGGCGCAGCGCCTTCAAAGGCGTAGTACAGCGGGTAGCCCATCCACTCGCCCAGCGCTTCGAGCATGGACACGTCGATGTGGCTGCCCTGCCCCGTCTTGCCGCGCAAGAGCAGCGCAGAGAGGATGTTGGTGTAGGCGTACATGCCCGCCGCAATGTCGGCCATCGAGTTGCCCGCTTTGGACGGTGCCTCGGGCGTGCCGGTGATCGACAACAAACCCGCCTCACTCTGGATCAGCAGGTCGTAGGCTTTCTTGTCGCGGTAGGGGCCGTCTTCGCCATAGCCCGAGATGTCGCAAACAATCAGCTTCGGGTGCGTGGCGCTGAGCGCTTCAAACGACAAGCCCATGCGCGCAGCAGCACCGGGTGCGAGGTTTTGCACCAGCACATCGGCGTCCTTGAGCAAGTCACGCAGCACGGCCATGGCGTCAGGGTTTTTGAGGTCGAGCGTCAGGCTTTCTTTGGAACGGTTGGTCCACACAAAGTGCGAGGCCTGACCCCGCACCCGCGTGTCGTAAGCCCGTGCAAAGTCGCCCGAGCCGGGGCGCTCGACCTTGATGACGCGTGCGCCCAGGTCGGCCAGTTGCCGCGTGCAAAACGGCGCAGCGATCGCGTGTTCGAGTGAGACGACGGTGATGCCGTCCAGGGGTCTTGGCGCGGTCATGTCAGAAAGAGCGAGGCAGTCCGAGGATGTGCTCGGCCACGTAGCTGAAGATCATGTTGGTCGAAACTGGCGCGACCTGGTACAGGCGTGTTTCGCGGAACTTGCGCTCGATGTCGTATTCGCAGGCAAAGCCGAAGCCGCCGTGGGTTTGCAGGCAGACGTTGGCCGCTTCCCAGCTGGCCTTGGCCGCCAGGTACTTGGCCATGTTGGCTTCGGCCCCGGCATTCTGGTGCGCGTCGATTTTTTCGCAGGCTTTCCAGCGCATCAGGTTCGCGGCTTCAAGCTCAATGAAAGCGTCGGCAATCGGGAACTGCACGCCCTGGTTCTGGCCAATGGGGCGGCCAAACACCACACGCTCGTTGGCGTACTTGCTGGCGCGGTCGATGAACCAGTAGCCGTCGCCAATGCACTCGGCGGCAATCAGCGTGCGCTCGGCGTTCAGGCCGTCGAGCAGGGTCTTGAAGCCTTTGCCCTCTTCGCCCAGCAAGGCGTCTTCGGGAATCTCCAGGTTGTCGAAAAACAGCTCATTGGTCTCGTGGTTGACCATGTTCAGGATCGGGCGCACCGTGAGGCCGTTACCAATCGCTTGCTTGAGGTCGATCAAGAAGCACGACAAACCTTCGGAGCGCTTTTTCACCTGATCGGCGGGTGTGGTGCGCGCCAGCAAGATCATCAGGTCGCTGTGCTGGATGCGCGAGATCCAGACCTTCTGGCCGTTGATGACCCAGCGGCCGTCTTTGCGCACGGCGGTGGTCTTGAGCTTGGTGGTGTCGCTGCCCGTGGTGGGCTCGGTCACGCCCATGGACTGGATGCGCAACTCGCCCGTGGCGATCTTGGGCAGAAACTTGTCTTTTTGCGCCTGCGATCCACTGCGCACGATGGCGTTCATCACGTACATCTGGCCGTGACAAGCACCCGAGTTGCCACCCGAACGGTTGATCTCTTCCATGATGACCGAGGCTTCGGCCATGGACAGGCCTGAGCCGCCGTACTCTTGCGGAATCAATGCGGCCATCCAGCCGGCTTGGGTGAGCGCGTCAACGAATTCTTCGGGGTAAGCGCGTTTTTCGTCGACCTTGCGGTGGTACTCGTCAGGGAACTGGGCGCAGAGGTCGCGCACGGCATCGCGGATGTCCTGGTATTGGTCGGGTGTGGTGTGCATGGTGTTGAATCGGTGAAAGGTTTCAGGCCAGCGTGGCTTGCGCCTGCATGGTGAGCCAGCCTTCGTGGTCGCAGGCCCAAAGGTCTATGGATTTGCCGTCGGCAGAGGGCCGGCCGTTCAGGCGGAAAGGGTGCAGGTCAAAGGTGGGGCGCACCGCGCGGAACTGGAACGAGGCCACGCAGGCCTCGGGCACCTCGCGGCGCAGCAGGTCCACCAGCAAGGTCGCGATCAGCGGGCCGTGCACGATGAGGCCGGGGTAGCCCTCTTCTTGCGTAACGTAGCTGCGGTCGTAGTGGATGCGGTGGCCGTTGAAGGTGAGCGCCGAATAACGGAACAGCGACACCGGATCGGGCACAAACTCGCGTTGCCAGGGCGCGCCGGTCTCGGCGGCGGTGGGCGGCACTTCGGGGGCACCCGGCACGGCCGCTGCGCGGTAAACGATGTCGTGCGTTTCGGTCAGGCACAGGCCCTTAGCGTTGCTGAAAGCGTGTTCGACCTCGACAAACAGCAGGTCGCCCGTGCGGCCGGCCTTGTGTTTGACGGATGCGATGCGCGAATGCTTTTGCGCGGCGTCGCCCACGCGCAGCGGGTTGTCGGTCTGCCACTGCATGCGGCCACCAGCCCACATGCGGCGCGGCAGCGGCACGGGCGGCAAAAAGCCACCGCGCAAAGGGTGACCGTCAGGCCCGATCTGGCTTTGCCGCGCCTGCGGCAAAAAGTACAGCCAATGCCACAGCGGCGGCACTTCGCTGCCTGCGGTTTGGCGGGCATCGTCGCGGTCGAGCAGCGCGCTTTGGCCGCGCAAGGGGGCGGCGCTGATGTCATCGATCTGCGTTTCGCTGCGGCCTTCCCAGCTGCGCAAGTGCGCAACTTGGGCGGCATCTAGGGTGGTGGGTGTGTTCATGGCGGTATCTTCGCTGAGATCAGAGGGGCATTGTTCTGTCTTTGTGAAAGACCATCTTTGGAGAACCTGAAGGGCTCACGCCGTGCCCACTTGGGCTTGCCACTGCTCGACCAGCTCGCGCTTGAGCACCTTGCCGCTCAGGGTCATGGGCATTTCGGCCACCAAGGTCACGGCCGTTGGGCGCTTGTAGGGCGAGAGGTGTTCATGCGCGTGGGCCTTCAAGGCGTCCAGGTCGATCTGCGCACCGGGCTTGGCTTCGATGAAGGCCAGGATGTCTTCGTTGCCGTCGTCGGTTTTGCGCCCGGCCACGGCTGCCCGCTGCACACCGGGCCAGGCCAGAAAGACCGCTTCAACCTCGCCGGGGTACACATTGAACCCAGAGCGGATGATCATCTCCTTGAGGCGTCCCACCACCTGCAAGGCGCCATCGGCGTCTTGTCGGCCCAGGTCGCCGCTGGCGTACCAGCCGCCGCGCTTCATGACCTGGTCGGTGATCTCCGGGTCGCGGAAGTAGCCGGGCATCAGGCCCACGCCGCGCATCCAGATCTCGCCGGTCTCGCCTGCGCTCAGGTCTTGGCCTTGCGCGTCGACAATGCGCAACTCGGCCCCTTCGACCAGGTAACCGGCGCTGGTGTCGTTGCGCCACTCGCCCCGGCGGCACAGCGTGAGCGCGCCAGCGTATTCAGACAAGCCATAGCCATGGTGCAAGGGGTGCTTGAAGCGTGCCTCGATGGCTTTTTTGACGCTGAGGTCCAGCGGCGCTGCGCCCGTGTAGACGTAACGCAGGTCGGGCGCTACCGGGTGATCGATGCCCTGGGCATCGAGCCAGGCCAGCAAGCGGGTGAACATGGCGGGCGGGCCTTGCAGCTGCGTGAGGCCCTGGTGGGCCAGCGCATCGAACACGTCGGCCGGGTCGAACTGGCTGCGCATGAGCAAGCCCGCGCCTGCGTGCAGCGAGGCCATGAGCACGGTGCCCAAACCAAAGATGTGCGTCATCGGCAAATAGGCATAAGACCGGTCGGCGGGCGTCAGCTGGCGCGACTGCGCCGAGACCTTGCCAAACTGCAGCAGGCCCGCGTGGGTGAGCATCACGCCCTTGGGCTGGCCGGTCGTGCCCGAGGTGAAGATGATGGCCGCCACACGCTCGGCGAGGTCGCCGGTCTGCGCTGTGGCCTGCGGGTCGGCCAGGGTGCGTTGCAAAGCAGGCAGCACGCTGGCACGGGTGTCGTACTGCTGCGCATGCTGGCGGGCAGCGGGCGACACGCCCACGGTGAAATACAGCACACGGGCGTCTGCCTTGACGGCAAAGCCTGCGAGTTCGGACGCGGTCATGCGCGCATTGACGCCGCAAGCCCAAGCCCCCACGCGGCTGCAGGCCAGCACCAGGGCCACGTGTTCGGGGCAGTTTTCTGCGGCCACCAACACGCGGTCGCCCAAGCGCACGCCAGCTTCACGCAGCTCGGCTTCGAGCGCGTCCACCTGCACGGCCAGCTGGCCCAGCGTCATCACCCTGTCGGGCATGAAGAGGAAGGGGTGGTCCGCTGCCTGCGCAACGCGCTCGTCAAGCAGCTGGTGGATGCGCGTGTGCAGCGATGTCGAGAAGGTGTTCATTCGAACGACATGCCCTTGGTCACTTCACCCCACAGCGCGTGCTCGCGGCGCATGCGCTCGGCCAGGTCTGCTGCTTTGCCGTTCCAGATGACGTAGCCCTGGTCGATCCAGCGCTTGCGCAGCTCGGCATCTTGCAAGGCGCGGGCAGTGGCCGCAGCGATGCGCTGGCTCGCTTCCGCGTTCATGCCCAGCGGGCCATACAAGCCATACCAGCCACCGATGTCGTAGTCACGGATGCCCAATTCGGACATGCTGGGCAGCTGCGGAAAAGCCGGGTTGCGCTCTTTGGACGTGACGGCCAGCGCACGCACCTTGCCGCCGTCAATGTAGGACTTCGCACCCCCGACGATGTCAAACATCATCTGGATCTGCCCGCCCATCACGTCGGTCATGGCGGGGGCGTTGCCCTTGTAGGGCACGTGCGTCATGGTGATGCCCGCACGGCGCGCAAACAGCTCACCGCTCAGGTGGTTGGACGCGCCCATGCCCGCCGAGCCATAGGCCAACTGCCCGGGGTTGGCCTTGGCATGCGCCACCAGCTCGGGCAGGGTTTTGAAAGGCTGGTTCTGGTTGATCACCAGCACATTGGCGTAACTCAAGATGGGCGCCAGCGGCGTCAGGTCCTTGAGCGGGTCAAAGGTCATGGCCTTGAGCACATGCGGGCTGATGGTCATGGTGGGGCTGGCGGCAAAGTAGATCTCTTGGCCATTGGGCGCGGCCTTGACCACGCTGTTGCCCGCCACCGCACCGCCTGCACCCAGGCGGTTTTCGACAATCACGGGCTGGCCCAGCTCGCGGCTGAAGACCGGTGCAAACACGCGGGCTGCGGCGTCCACCGGGCCGCCTGCGGCGTAGCCCACGATGAGCTTGACGGTGGCGGCGTTGCTGTTCGCCGTCTGCGCCCAAGCGGCACCACACAGGCCAGTCATGGCCGCGCACAATGCGGTCAGCAGACCGCGGCGTGCCAGAAAGCGGGAGGGTTTCAAGGGGCTCATGCTGTGTCTCCTGTTGTCGTGATGAATCGGGCCTGGCCTGGCTCAGCGCGGGTCCACGTACTTGAATGCGCCCATGGCACTGGCCACCCGGTGGCCAGCGGCGTCTTCGATGTGGGCTTCGCAAAAGCAGATGCTCTTGCCGCCGCCCACCGCACGGCCATGGGCCACCAGACGGCCCTTGCCTGGATGCAAAAAGTGCGTCGACATGTCCACGGTGATGACGGCTTTTTTGAAGTCGGCCTTGGACAGCGCAGCGCTCGACATGGCCATGTCGAGCATGGTCATGATCACGCCACCGTGCACGTTCTCGAAGTTGTTGGTCAGCTCGGGGCGGGCGTCGAGCACCATGCGCGAGACGCCGCCTTCGGCGAACTCGCGGCGCAAGTCCAGCAGTTTGGCGAAGGCCACTTTTTCGTAGAGGCTCGAAGTGTCGATGTCGTTGCTCATGCGGCGTGTTCTGAAGCGAGAGAGGTTTCGGATTCGGCCCAGCGCGAGGCCTGCAGCAATTGCTGGCGACAGTCGACCACCATGCGCTCGATCAGCTCGGCGCAGGTGGGCACATCGTCGATCAGGCCAATCACCTGACCTGCAGCGACCACGCCCCCGTTGACGTCGCCAGACTGCAGGGCCTGGTTGCCGCGCTGGCCTGCGACCAGATGGCGGATGTCTTCAAAGCTGCAACCACCTTCGCGGTTTTCGGTGGCCACCACCTCTTGCGAGACGGCATTGCTCCAGGCTCGGGTGGTGTTGCGCATCGTGCGGAACATCAGCTTCGTGTCACGCTCGCTCGCGCCCACCAGGGCCTGTTTGATGTTGTCATGCACCGGCGCTTCTTGCGTGACCAAAAAGCGCGTGCCCATGTTGACGCCCTCTGCGCCCAAGGCCAGCGCAGCGGCCAGACCGCGCCCATCGGCAATGCCGCCCGACGCGATCACGGGCACCTGGAGCGCACGCACGGCCAGCGGGATCAGCACCAGGCCGGGCACATCGTCTTCGCCAGGGTGGCCCGCGCATTCAAAGCCGTCGATGCTGATCATGTCGACCCCGTTGCGCTCGGCACTCAGGGCGTGGCGCACCGAGGTGCATTTGTGCACGATGGTGATGCCTGCGTCTTTCATGCGGGCAATGAAGTCTTTGGGGCTGTTGCCTGCGGTCTCCACGATCTTGACGCCGCTGTCGATGATGGCCTGCAGGTACTCGGCATAGGGCGGCGGCTTGATCGAGGGCAAGATGGTGAGGTTCACGCCAAAGGGCTTATCGGTCAGGGTGCGAGTGCGGGCAATCTCTTGCGCCAGCGCATCGGGTGTGGGCTGGGTCAATGCCGTGAGCACGCCCAGGCCACCCGCGTTGGACACCGCCGAGACCAGCTCGGCCTTGCTCACCCACTGCATGCCACCCTGGATGATGGGGTAGCGGATGCCCAGCATCTTGGTGACGCGGGTTTGCATGTCGTGCTCAGTTCAAGGTGATCTTGGCGTCGCGCACGATGCGTGCATAAATCTCAGCATCGGACTTCATCACCTTGGCAAAGCTCTCGGTGGTCTCGCCGCCAGGGATCAGGCCCATGCCTTCAATCTTCTCGCGCACCTCAGGCAGCTTGAGGATGCGCTGGGTCTCGGCCGAGAACTTGTCCACCACGGCCTTGGGCGTGGCCGCTGGCAAGAACAGGCCGAACCAGCCCATGGGCTCATAAGAGTTCAAGCCCTGCTCCTTGAGGGTAGGCACATTGGGCAACCACGACAAGCGCTCGGTGCCCGTCACACCCAGCAGCTTGAACTTGGGCAGGTGCTGTTTGGACGAGCCCGCATCCAGAAAAGCCGAAGACAGCTGGCCGCCCGTCATGGCGGTCACCAGCGGTGCGCCGCCTTGGTAGGGCACGTGCGTCAGGTCCAGACCCGCCTGCAGGTTGAGCAAAGCGCCTTGCAGGTGGGCCGAAGTGCCCGGGCCGTAAGAGCCAATGCTGTGCTTGCCGGGCTCGGCCTTCACCAGCTTGATGAATTCGGGCAGGTTGTTGATGGGCAGGTTGGGGGCTGCGGCCAGCACGCTGGGGCTGATGGCCACGCGGCTGATGGGCGCAAAGTCTTTGAGCGGGTCGTAGGGCAGCTTCATCAAGGGGATCTGCTGCACCAGCGCCACGATGCTGAACAACACGGTGTACCCGTCCGCAGGGCCCTTGGCCACCTGGTTGTTGCCGATGGTGCCGCCTGCGCCGGGTTTGTTCTCGACCACCACGGTTTGCTGCCAGCTGTCTTGCATCTTTTGCGCCATCATGCGGGCCAGCGCGTCGGTCGCGCCACCGGCCGGGTAAGGCACGATGAACTTGATCGGCTGGCTGGGGTAAGGGGCTTGGGCATGGGCTGCGCCCAGCAAAGCCAGGCTGCTGAGGGCGGTCAAAGCCAGTCGGCGTGTGAATTTCTGCATGCTGTGTCTCCTCTTGGGTTCTTAGAAATGGCAAGCAGCCTCAAGCGCGCGCTTCGCGCACCATGTTGCGGCCGATGATGATTTGCTGGATTTGCGTGGTGCCCTCGTACAGGCGGAACAAACGCACATCGCGGTAAAAGCGCTCGATGCCGTATTCCGACAGGTAGCCCGCGCCACCCAAAATCTGCACCGCACGGTCGGCCACACGGCCACACATCTCGGACGCGAACATCTTGCAGCACGAGGCCTCGGTCGACACGTTGCGGCCTTCGTCGCGCTTGCGGGCGGCATCGATCGTCATGCACTCGGCCGCATACAGCTCGGCCTTGCTGTCGGCCAGCATGGCCTGCACCAGCTGGAACTCGGCGATCGATTGACCGAACTGCTTGCGGTCCACCGCATAGCGCAGCGCGTCGTCCAGGATGCGCTGGGCCACGCCCACGCACACCGCAGCCACATGGATGCGGCCTTTTTCGAGCACCTTCATCGCGGTCTTGAAGCCCTGGCCCTCTTTGCCACCGATCAGGTTGGCGGCGGGCACGCGCACGTTGTCAAAAATCACGTCGCAGGTGTGTGCGCCTTTTTGGCCCATCTTCTTGTCGATCTTGCCCAGGCTGATGCCCGGCGTTTTGGCGTCGACGATGAAGGCCGACACACCGCCCGCGCCCTTGTCGGCCGGGTTGGTACGCGCCATGAGCGTGAAGATCTTGGAGTGCGGCGCGTTGGTGATGTAGCGCTTGGTGCCGTTGACCACATAGTGGTCCCCATCCAGGATGGCGGTGGTGCGCAGCGAGGCCGCGTCCGAGCCCGCTTCGGGTTCGGTCAGCGCAAACGAGGCCGACAACTCGCCCGTGGCCAGCTTGGGCAGGTAGTAGGCTTTTTGTTCTTCGGTGCCGTCCATCAAGATGCCTTGCGAGCCGATGCCCACCGTGGTGCCGATCACCGAGCGGAAAGCGGGCGAGGTCTTGCACAGCTCAAACAGCAGGCGCGACTCTTCTTCCATGGTCAGCTCCAGGCCGCCATAAGCCTCGGGAATGGTCAAGCCAAACAAGCCCATCTCGCGCATCTCTTGCACGATGGCCTCCGGGATCTCGTCGGTTTCGGCAACTTCGTTCTCGGCAGGGACCAGGCGCTCGCGCACAAAACGGCGCACGGAGTCGAGCAGGGCTTCAAAGGTTTCGGGGTCTCGGATCATGGTGATTTCGCCGTGTTTTTACAAAGTTTCAAAAGTGCCCAAAATGGCCGTCGACTGGCTCGACAGCGTGCCGCCGTTGCCGTGGGCCAGCGCGGTCTGCACACTTGGCACCTGGCGCTCGCCGCCTTCGCCGCGCAACTGGCGCACGGCTTCAATCACGGTGAAGATGCCGTACATGCCCGGATGCGTGCACGACAGGCCGCCCCCGTTGGTGTTGACCGGCAAGTGGCCGCCCGGCGCGATGCCGCCGTTTTGCACAAAGTCACCGGCCTCGCCCTTCTTGCAAAAGCCCAGGTCTTCCAAAAACAGCAGGGTGTTGATGGTGAAGGCGTCGTACAGCTGCACCACGCCCATGTCGGCGGGCTTCATGCCCGCCATCGCAAAGGCTTCGCGGCCGGACTGGCTGGCGGCGGTGACGGTCAGGTCGTGCATGGACGAGACCTGGCGGTTCCAGTTGGCGGTGGCATTGCCCAGCACATACACAGGCTTCTTGGCCAGATCACGCGCCCGATCAGCGCGCACCAGCACAAACGCGCCGCCACCGTCAGTCACCAGGCAGCAGTCGCGCACGGACAGCGGGTCGGACACCATGCGGGCTTTGAGCACATCGTCGATCGACAGCGGATCGCGCATGAAGGCCTCAGGATTGCGCTGAGCCCAGGCGCGTGCGGCCACGGCCACCTCGGCCAGCTGGCGGCGCGTGGTGCCGAACTCGTGCATGTGGCGGCGCGTGGCCAGCGCGTAGGCGCTGAGCGGCTGCATCGGCGCATAAGGGGTTTCGTAAGGCTGCGGGTCCATCACGCGGCGTGCCTGCGCGATCTCGGCGCGGCCGAAGGTCGAGGTGCGCTGCGTGCTGCCGTAGCAGACCAGCACCGCATTGCATTGGCCCGACTGCAAGGCCATCATGGCGGGCAACAGGTGCGCCACAAAGCTGGAGCCGCCCAGCATGGTGCCGTTGGTGTAGCGCGGGTTGATGCCCAGGTATTCGGTGACGGGCATGGGCCACATGGTGGAGAGCACACTGGCGGTGCAGAGGCCGTCAATGTCGCTCATCTTCAAACCGGCATCGGCCACCGCCGCACGGGCAGCGCGGGCCAGCACTTCCATCTCGGTGAAGCCCGTGGCCTCGCCGCAACCAAATGTGGCCACACCCGCGATGGCGGCGCTGCCGCGCAAGGCCTGCAGGCCCGACGCCGTGTGCACTGCCGCCGAGGCGGCCGGGCCACGGGGCACAGGTTTGACCGCTGTTGCCGCTGTGCTGACCGGGTCAAACACCACCACGCCTTGGCCCTTTTCAAGCACCACACGGGCCTGCACACGCTGACCCACCTGCACGGCATCGACCGGGCTCGTCTCCACACGGCTCATCAGGCGCACGCCTTCGTCCAGATCGATCAGGCAGACGTTGTAGTCACCACCCGCGTCGGGCTTGCGGCGCACGGTGGTCACGGAATACACCGTGCCCAAGCCCGAGGGGGCCACCAGCGCCAAGTCGTCGCTGCCGCAATGCGGGCAGACCTCACGCGGAAAGTAAATGTGTTGGTTGCAGCCACCGCACTTCTGGATCAGGAAGCGGCCTTCGCTCAGCGCAGCTTGGTGCTGCGCGAACACACCAGAATCTTTGTTCTCATGGCTCATGGTCATGGCCTCAGATCGGGTCCCAGCTGAACACGTCGCCCGAACGCTCCAAGTCAAAGAAGCTCGACTTGAGTGCGGGCATGGCTTGGTCCAACACGGACTGCGGCGTCCAGCCCTCGCTGCGGTGCACCGAACGGATCGGGCGCGGCTGGCTCATCAAAAAGATTTCGTTGTTGCGCACGGCAAAGATCTGACCGTTCACATGCGCCGACGCGTCGCTGGCCAAGGCCACGGCCATGGGCGCGATCTTGGCGGGCGTCATCTGCTTGATGCGCTCGACGCGGGCTTGCTCTTCGGGCGTCTCGGTCGGGATCGAGCCGATCATGCGGCTCCAGGCAAAAGGCGAGATGCAGTTGGAGCGCACGTTGAACTTTTGCATGTCCAGCGCGATCGACTTGGACAGCGCCGTCACACCCAGCTTGGCCGCCGAGTAGTTGGCCTGGCCGAAGTTGCCCACCAAGCCCGAGGTCGACGTCATGTGGATGTAGTTGCCGCTTTCCTGCTCTTTGAAATGCGTGGCTGCAGCGCGGCTGACGTAGTACGCGCCGTACAGGTGCACCTTGAGGACCGCGTCCCACTCGTCCACGCTCATCTTGTGGAAGAAGCGGTCACGCAAGATGCCTGCGTTGTTGACCACCACGTCGATGCGGCCAAAGCTGTCGATGGCCGTTTGGATGATGCGGGCTGCGCCTGCGGCGTCGGACACGCTGTCGGTGTTGGCCGCGGCCTGACCACCCATGGCCTTGATTTCGTCCACCACTTTTTGTGCGGGGCCTGCGTCTTGGCCTTCGCCCGAGACGGACGCGCCGATGTCGTTGACCACCACTTTGGCGCCTTCGCGTGCCATGGCCAGCGCGATGTCGCGGCCAATGCCGCCACCTGCGCCGGTGACCACGACGACTTTGTCTTCAACCAATCGGGCTTTGCTCATGTTGTTCTCCTTTGAATCATGGGGCGGACCACTGGCGAGCCAGCGTCACCCCACTGGGGGTTGATGTATCTTGCGGCGTTCAGTGATTCTGGACAATCTTCGAATGCTGAACCGGGGGTTCAGCATTGCCAAACTCAGGGATTCCCCTTGGATCAGGCTTTGTTCTGCGCGGGCCAGGCAAACAGCGGGGCCTGCTTGTTCAGGAAACGCCCCACGGCTTCGCGGTGTTCGGCGGTGCCTGCGGCCAGCGCCTGCGCTTGGGCTTCCGAGCTCAGCATGTCTTGCAGGCCGCCGCCCAGGGCGTTGTTCAGGCTGCGCTTGATCAGCGACACGGCGGCAGGCGACGCGCCCACAAAACTGCGGGCCATGGCCTGGGCCCGCGCCAACAGCTGGTCGGGTTCGTGCAGCTCCATGACGATGCCCAGACGCAAGGCCTCTTGGGCGTCGATGTCGCGGGCCGAGAGCATGATTTCTTTGGCGCGCTGCACGCCCACCACGCGGGGCAAGGTGTAGAAGGCCCCCACGTCGGGCACCAGCCCGACCTTGAGGAAGGACATGTTGAACCAGGCACGCGGCGTGGCCAGCACAAAATCGGCCGACAAAGCCAGGCTAAAGCCCGCACCTACGGCCGCGCCATCGACCGCGGCGATCACCGGGCGGTCGAGTGTCAGCAGCAGCTGCACCCACTCGTGCAGGGTCTGCATGCGGCCCAGCCAGCCGCCGTTGTCCAGATTGGCCGCGGCGATGTTCTTGAGGTCACCACCCGAGCAGAAATGCCCGCCCGCCCCGGTGAGGACCACGGCGCGGATGGACTTGTCTTGCTGGATGTGTTGCAAGGCCACCGCCAGCTCGTCCCGCATGGCGGGTTCGAGCGCGTTGCGTTTGCTCGGGCTGTCGAAGGTGATGGTGGCGACCTGGTCGGTCACATCGAACTGCAGCAAAGAAGCTGCGCTTTTGGAAGGGATGATCATGAAAGGCTTCCTGTGTAATCGCGGCCGCCGGCCAGGGAACTGCCACCGTCCACCGGCAAGATGGCGCCTGTGACAAACGACGCATGCGAAGACGCCAAAAACAGCGCCATGTCGGCGATTTCTTCAACGCTTCCCATGCGTTGCAGCGGCACGGATTGCGTCATGCGCTGCAGCGCTTCGGGCGTGGGTGCCAAGCGGCGAATGCCTTCGGTGTCGCCGATCGGGCCAGGCACGATGGAGTTCACGCGCACGCCCTCGGGCCCCCACTCCATGGCCAGCACGCGGGTGAGCATGTCCACCCCCGCCTTGGCGGCGCACACATGAGCTTGCAGCTTGGTGGGGTTGAAAGCCTGCGGCGCCGAGATGTTGATGACGCAGGCACCGGGGCGGCGCAGGTGCTCGAAGCCCGCGCGCAGCACATGGAAGGTGCCGTTGAGGTCAATGTCCACCACCGTCTTGAAACCGTTGGCCGACATGCCCAAAGCGGGTGCCAAAAAGTTGCCTGCCGCGCCCGACACCAGCACGTCAAACGGGCCGATGGCGTCACGCGCCTGCTGCAGCGCAGCGGCAATGCCTGCGGCGTCGCGCACGTCGGCGCTGTAGCCTTCGATCTGCGTGCCGTGCTGTCGCAACTGTTCAAGCGCCTGGGCCACGCGCCCGGCATTGCGGCTGGCGATCGCCACCTTGGCCCCGGCCTGCGCAAACGCGGTGGCGATGCCCAGGTTGATGCCGCTGCTGCCACCGGCCACAAACACCGACTGGCCTTTGAAACTCAAGGGAATGCTCATGGGGTCTCCTGTTCGAGCGCTGCGTTCACACGCGCGCGCTCTTGTTCTTGCAACTGACGCCAAAGGATCTTGCCGGTGCCCGACTTGGGCAGACTGTCCATGAAACGCACGATGCGCGGGGTTTTGTAGACGGCCATGCGTTCGCGGCTCCAGTCGATGACGTCTTGCTCTGTGACTTGCCCTTTGAATTCGGGCTTGAGCACCAAAAGGGCCATCACGTTTTCGCCGCGCTTGTTATCGGGCACAGCAATCACGCAGGCCTCATGCACCGCCGAGTGCTCGTACATGGTGTTTTCCACTTCAGCCGGCCAGACCTTGAAGCCCGAGACGTTGACCATGCGCTTGAGGCGGTCGCGCATGAAGAAGTAACCCTCTTCGTCGACCAGCGCCAGATCGCCGGTTCTGAAATAACGCTCACCCTGGAGGGTGATGAACGCGTCCTGGTCGGCTTGCGGGTTGCGCCAATAGCCCCGCATGACCTGCGCACCGCGTGTGACCAGCTCGCCCACCTCGCCCTGCGGCAGCTCTTGCAGGCTTTCGGGGTCGATGATGCGCGAGTGCACGCCCTGCGTGGGCATGCCCAGGCACTGGCGCTTGCCGCGTGCCGAGGGGTTGGCGTGCAAAAACGCCGCCGTCTCCGACAAGCCATAGGCTTCGTTGTAAGACAGCCCGAATTGCTCGAACAGCATTTTGGACACGGCCTCGGGCATGGCCGCACCACCGCCCGACAACAGCGCCAGGCTCGACAGGTCGCTGGTGTGCGCCGTGGGCTGGGCAAAAAAGTCGATCACCATGGCCGGGGGAGCGGTCCAGACGGTGACGCGGTAACGCTCAACCAGGGCCACGGCGCGTGCCGCGTCCCAGCGCGGCATCATCACCAGGGTGCCGCCCAGCGTGAGCGGCATGTTCATGCCGTTTTGCATGCCCAGCATGTGAAAAAGCGGCGCCACACACAGGAACACCGCGTCCGCATGCAGACCGCGCCACACTTGCGAGGCGATGTTGGAGGCCAGCACCGTGCTGTGGGTGTGGCAGCAGCCTTTGGGGTGACCGGTGGTGCCCGAGGTGTAGGGCAGCACGGCCAAGTCGTCGGGCGTGCAGTCCACGTCCTGCACAGGCGCAGCAAAGGCCACGGCATCGGCGAAGGCGTGCACATTCGGGTCTGACAAAGACTGCGCCGCAAAGCGCATGGCTTCGGGCAGCGCTGGCAAGCCACTTTCGGGCACGCCTTCGCTGTAGGCGTGCACCATGATGGCCGCGAGTGTGCTGTCTGGCTGCCCCAGCAGGGGCTGCACCTGGGGCAAGAGGTCTTGCGCCACCCAGGCCACTTTGGCACCGCTGTCTTGCGCGTAATAAGTCACCTCGGGCAAGGTGCTCATCGGGTTGACCGGCACCACCGCTGCGCCTGCGCGCATGACGGCATAAAAGGCGATGACGAACTGCGGGCAGTTCTGACTCATGAGCAACACACGGTCACCGCGCGCCACGCCCAAGCGCTGCTGCAGGTACGCGGCCACGGCCTCAATCTGCTGGTTCAGCTGGCGGTACGTCAACACGCGGTCGGCGTAGATCAGGGCGAGCTTGTCGGGGTAGCGCAGGGCCGCAGTCTGCACAAAATGGTTGAGCGTGACCTGCGGCACACGCAAGTCATGCGGCACGCCCTTGGGCCAATAGGCATGGTGGGCGTTGTGCAAGGGAGCTTGAGATGGCGCCATGGTCTGGACCCGCTTCACAGGCTGCGCGAGATCAGCTCTTTCATGACCTCGCTGGTGCCACCATAGATGCGGGTCACACGCGAGTCGACAAAGGCGCGGGTGATGGGGTACTCCATCATGTAGCCGTAACCGCCGTACAGCTGCAACAACTCGTCGAGCGCTTTGCCCAGCTCTTCGGTCGCAAACAGCTTGGCCATGGCACCTTCCTGCACAGTGAGTTTGCGGCGCAGGTGTTCACCCAGATACTGGTCCACCATCATGCGCACGGCGGTGGTGCGGACTTTGATCTCGGCCAGTTTGAAGCGCGTGTTCTGAAAGTCAAACAGCGGCTTGCCAAATACCACGCGCTCCTTGGTGTAGCGCACGGTCTCGTCGAACATGGCTTCCATCTTGGCGGCCGCGCCCAGCGCGATCACAAAGCGCTCTTGCGCCAGCTCTTGCATGAGGTAGGCAAAGCCCTTGTTTTCTTCGCCGAGAATGTTGCTGACGGGCACGCGCACGTCTTCAAAAAACAGTTCGGCGGTGTCGGCCGCTTCTTGGCCCATTTTTTCGAGCTTGCGGCCTTTGCGAAAACCGGCGCGGTCGGCCTCGACCAAGATCAGCGACACGCCCTTGGCACCCAGCTCGGGCTCGGTCTTGGCCACCACCACGACCAGGTCGCAGTTCAGGCCGTTCGATATGAAGGTCTTGGCACCGTTGATGACGTACTCATCGCCCTCGCGGCGGGCCGTGGTGCGAATGGCCTTGAGGTCACTGCCCGCACCCGGCTCGCTCATGGCAATGGCCAGGATCACTTCGCCTGTGGCGCATTGGGGCAGCCAACGCTGCTTTTGTTCTGGGGTGCCCAGACGCTCGATGTAAGGTGCCACCACATCCGAGTGCAGGCCAAAGCCCAAGCCACCCACGCCAGAGCGGCCGATTTCTTCGACGATCACCGCCGCATGGCCGAAGTCGCCCCCACCGCCGCCCCACTCGGGGTCCATGGTGGCGCAGAGCAGGCCTTCGCGCCCGGCCTTGAGCCAGGTCTCGCGGTCGACCTTGCCGTCTTTGTCCCACTGGGCCTGACGGGGTTTGCATTCGCGCTCCAGAAAACGGCGCACGGTGGTGCGCAGCATCTCGTGGTCTTCGCGGAACACGCTGCGGGGGAAAGTGAGGATGCTGTCCATACGTGCCTTAAGGACGGCCGCCGCCGCAGACCAACACCTGGCCGCTGACGTAGTTGGATTCGGGAATGCAGAACATGTAAACCGCGCCTGCGGCTTCTTCGGGTGTGCCGCCACGGCCCAGCGGGATGGTGGACTCGGCGGCTTTGAGGCGGTCAGGCTGCACGCCGACGGCGATGGTGCGGCCCTGAATCTCCACGCTGGCGTCACCTGCCGTCAGGGGTTGCGTCAGGCGCGTCATGATCAGGCCAAAGGCCACGCTGTTGACGTTGACCTTGTAACGGCCCCACTCTTTGGCCATGGCTTTGGTCAAGCCGTTGATGCCGGCCTTGGCCGCAGCGTAGTTGGCCTGGCCTGCATTGCCATACACGCCCGAGGTGGACGAGATATTGACCACCTTGCGGTGCTTGGATATGCCCGCTTCGGCCTCTTTTTTGGCCGCGTCGCGGATGAAGTTGGATGCGGCGCGCAAGATGCGAAATGGCGCGGTCAGATGCACAGCGAGCATGGCTTCCCACTGCTCGTCGCTCATCTTTTGCAGCACGTTGTCCCAGGTGTAACCGGCGTTGTTGACGATGATGTCGATGCCGCCAAAAGCGTCGAGCGCGGTCTTCACGAAGCGGTCACCAAAGTCGGAGTCGGTCACGCTGCCAATGCAGGCCACGGCCTGGCCACCGGTGGCCACGATGTCGGCCACCGTCTGCTCGGCCGGGGCTTGGTCGAGGTCGTTGATGACAACGCGTGCGCCTTCGCTGGCGAGCTTGAGTGCGATTTCACGGCCAATGCCGCGACCAGAGCCTGAGACCAGGGCCACTTGGCCTTCGAGTTTGCGGGTCATGAAAATCCTTTTTGAAAATGTTGTTCAGGCGAGGGCCACCACGGCGTCGCCCGCGAGCTTGACCTGGCCTTCGGCGTTGGCCGTGGTCAGCGACAGGCGCACACGGCGTTCGCCGTCGACCTCAAACTTCTCGGTCACCTGGCCCGTGCAGGTGATCTTTTCGTGCACCTGGGTCATGGCGGCAAAGCGCACGCTGTAGTCGCGGATGGCGGTTTGCGGCACCCAGTTGGTGAGCAGGCGGGCCAGCCAGCCCATGGACAACATGCCGTGGGCGATCACATCGGGCATGCCTGCGCTGTGCGCAAAGTCGGTGTCCACGTGGATCGGGTTGTGGTCGCCCGAAGCGCCGCAGTACAGCGCCAGCGTGAGGCGCGAGACGGGCGGCAACTCCAGCACGGGAATGGCGTCGCCCACTTGCAGGGCGTCAAAGGATGGGAGGGTCATGGGAGTTTCCTTATCCGTGACGCAACACGGTCACGGCACGCAGATCGGCCACATGCTCGCCACGCTGGTTGCTGACGCGGGTTTTGCGGACGACGAATTCGAGTGCGCCGCCCTTCTTGTCGTAAATGTCTTCGATGCGCTGCTCAAAGCGCAGCACATCGCCCGCGTAGGCCATGCGGTGGAAAGTGAAGCCCTGCTCGCCGTGCAGCAGCTTGCGGTAGTCCATGCCCAACAGGTTGCGGATCGCAGCCGGATCGGGCGACTCCATCTCCAGGCAAAACAAGAAGGTGGGCGGCACGGGCAAGGCGGGGTGGCCTGCGGCGTGGGCAGCGGCTTCGTCAGCGTAAACCGGGTCGGTCTGGCCCGTGGCCTTGGCGAAAAAGCGCAGGCGGCCTTTTTCGACCAGCACCTCGAAAGGCGGCATCGTGTGGCCGATGTATTTGCGGTCGATCATGGTCACACCTTTTGGTAAAGCGTCACCACGCAAGCACCGCCCAAGCCCAGGTTGTGCTGCAGCGCCAAGCGTGCGCCTTCGACCTGGCGCTGGTCGGCTGTGCCGCGCAGCTGCGACACCAGCTCGTAGCACTGCGCCAGCCCCGTGGCGCCCAGCGGGTGGCCCTTGGACAGCAGGCCACCCGAGGGGTTGGTGACGATGCGGCCGCCGTAGGTGTTGTCGCCGTCGACGATGAACTTTTCTGCGGTGCCTTCGGGCGTGAGGCCCAGGCCTTCGTAGGTGATGAGTTCGTTGGCCGTGAAGCAGTCGTGCAGCTCGACCACGTCGAGGTCCTCGGGGCCGATGCCTGCGGCTTCGTACACCTGCTTGGCAGCGTTGGCCGTCATGTCGTAGCCGACCACGCGGCGCATGTCATCGCTCTCAAAGGTGCTGGGCGTGTCGGTGGTCATGGCCTGCGCGGCGATCACCACGCGCATGTCGAGCTTGTGCTTTTTGGCAAAGTCGGCCGAGCAAACAATGGCCGCCGCCGCGCCGCAGGTGGGCGGGCAGCATTGGTAGCGCGTCAGCGGGCCAAACACGGTGGGCGAGGCCATGACCTCTTCGAGCGTGAGCGTCTGGCGGAACACGGCCAGCGGGTTGCGGGCCGCGTGCTGGCGCGCCTTGACCGAGATGCGGCCAAAGGTGTCGGGGCGGATGCCGTACTGCAACATGTAATCCATGCCCGCACCACCAAAGAACTGGGCGGCACGCGGCGCGGCGGGCTCGTAGCCCTGGTGCGCGGTCATGACCTCGGCAAATCGCGTCATGGGCGAGGGGCGGTCGTCCCAAGCGCCTTTGAGCGCGCCGGGCTGCATCTGCTCAAAGCCCAAGGCAATGGCACATTCGACCATGCCGCTCTCCACCGCCTGGCGCGCCAGGAACAGCGCACTCGACCCGGTGGAGCAGTTGTTGTTGAGGTTGAAGACCGGAATGCCGGTCAGGCCCACGCCGTAAATGGCCGCCTGGCCAGCGGTGGAGTCGCCGTAGACATAGCCCACATAGGCTTGCTGCACGGCGTCGTAAGGCACGCCCGCATCATGAAGCGCCAACTGGGCCGCACGGGCACCCATGACGTTGTAGGACTCGCTGGCCCCGGGCTTGGTGAAGGGGATCATGCCCACGCCGACGACGTGAACTGCGCGCTTGGTAACCGCCATGCCTGCTCCTTGAAAGGGTTCGATACGGACAAAGTATCGAACGGCAAGTAGGCTTTACCAATCGCCAATCAGGTCAAGATGATTGGCAGGAAATGACACCGGAGCCAAATGTGTCACCCCGGCTACAGGCTTCTGTAGGTCGGTACCTTCAGGTCCGACAGGCTGGCTCCGGCATGGGCCCATGTCGAGGCTGAAACCACCCACCTACGCGTCGATGTCTTCAGGTTCGTTGTGCGCTTGTCTGTACGCCCCCGGCGTCAGGCCCGTCCAGCCTTTGAAGGCGCGGTGGAAGGTGCTGGCTTCGGAAAACCCAACACGGGCGGCCACTTCGAGCAGGGGCAGGTCGGACTGGGTGAGGAACTCGACGGCCACGTCGCGGCGCAGGGCGTCTTTGATCATCTGGTAGCCCTGGCCTTCGCGCTGCAAACGGCGGCGCAGGGTTTGCGGGGTGGTGGCCAGCATGTCGCTGACCTCTTCGAGCGAGGGCATTTCTTCGGCCAGGTAGCGGCGCAGCAGGCGGCGGATGCGCTCGGTCAGGCTGGCTTGGTCGCGGTACTTGACCAGCAGACAGGCCGGGGCTTCGCGCAAAAAGGTCTCGACGCTTTCGTGGCTTTGCACCACGGGCAGGTCGAGCCACTTGGCGTCAAAGCGGTAACCCCATTCGCCATCCATCAGGTGAATGGGCGCTTGAAAGAGCTTGGAGGCATCGCTGCGGCGGGCCACATCGCTGTCTTGGTAAACGACTTCATCCACCGGGATGCGGCGCGCCGCCAGCCAGCACATGACGCCATAGCTGAGGAACATGAACACCCGCACGGCGTAGGCCTGCCGGGCCGTGAGTGGGTGGCGCGAGCCCATGCGCAGGTAGGCCACGCCGCCGCTGACCTGCAAGCGGGGCACAAAGTCGACCAGCAGCGCGTGGTAGTAACGCAGCCCGGCGCGCAGCGCGTCACCCAACTTGCGGTGGCCCACCAACATGCGGCAGCACACGGCAAACGAGCCCAGCGGCAAGGGAGCCGAACCGAGGCCCCAGAACTCGTCGCGGTGGTGACGCACCAGTGCGGTCATGAGGCGGGCAAATTGGGTTTGGGTGACCCGCGCCAGAGGCGACTCCAGCAGCGCAGGCGAGATGCCTGCACGGCGCAGCACCGCAGCGCGGGCGTCGTCGCCCTCGACCGCCAGCAGCATCTGCACCACCTGGTAAACGGCGATGGTGTGCTGGATGCTGTGCTTGGTGGATGTGGCGTTTGGGATGCGGGTCATGGGGCAGTCGGCATAAGGCACGCAGGCCTCTATGCTACGACTTTACGTTGGCACAAAACATCAATCTCGGCGTCATCGAGTCCCGCAGCGGTCAGCACCTCGCGGGTGTGCTGGCCTTGCACGGGCGCGGGGCTGTGCACCGCGAAGGTGTAGCCGCTCATCTGCACCGGCATGGCCGTTTGTGTCATGGTCTCGCCCTGCGCGGTCTGCACCTGCACCCACATGCCTCGGTCCTGGAAGTGCGGCAGCTTTTGCGCCTCGTCGAGCTTGAGCACGGGGGTCACGCAGCAGTCAGCACCGTCCAGCACCTGCGCCCAGTGGGCCAGAGGGTGGGCTTGCACTGCTTGGGCGACTTCGCGGCGCACCCAGTCGTTCAGCTCACGGGTTTTGGGGATGTGGTGCTCGGTCAAGTCGGGGCGGCCCAGCAGGGTGCAAAAGGTGTCCCAAAACTTGTGCTCGAACGCGCCCACGGCCAGGTAGCGGCCGTCTTGTGTGGGGTACAGGCCGTAGCAGGGCAGCGCCCCGGTCAGCTTGTCGCCACCGGGCGCGGGCACGCGGCCCCGGCTGTGCAGGCCCGACAGCGGGATCACCGCGTGGGCCAGAACGCCGTCGGCAATGGCCACGTCCACATGGCGGCCCTGGCCTGTGCGCTGGGCGTCAAACAAGGCGGCCAAGATGCCCATGACGGCGGGCATGGTGCCGCCCAGCAAGTCGCCCATGGGCAGGTTGGACAGCGCCAACTCGCCAGACGGCGTGCCCACCTGGTCGGCCACCCCGGCAAAGCCACAGTAGTTCAGGTCGTGCCCGGCCTTTTGGCTGAGCGGCCCGGTTTGGCCGTAGCCGCTGATGCTGCAGTACACCAGGCGCGGGTTGCGGCTGCGCACCACGTCGTAGCCCGCACCCAGGCGAGCCATGACGCCGGGGCGAAAGCCTTCGACCAGCACGTCGGCGGTCTCGCACAGCTTGAGCAAAAGCTGCACGCCTTCGGGGTGCTTCAAGTCCAGGCGCATGCCGCGCTTGTTGCGGTTGAGCATTTCGCGCACCGCAGGCGAGGCGTAGTCGCCCGCGCCCAGGTCTTCGATCTTGATGACGTCCGCGCCCAGGTCGGCCAAGTGCAGGGTGCACATGGGGCCGGGCAGCAGGCGAGTGAGGTCGAGCACACGCACACCTTGCAGCGGCGGGCGGTTGGGCTGATGGGTGGCGGTGCTGCTCATGCGCGTGCTGCGGTCTTGCGCAGTTCGGTCTTTTGCACCTTGCCTGCGGCCGTGAGCGGCAGCTTGTCGCGGAACTCGTAGGTCTTGGGGCACTTGTAGCCGCTGATCCCCTTGTGGCAGTGCGCCGAGAGTTCTTCGGCGCTGGCCTGCGCGCCGGGCTTGAGCACGACGATGGCGTGCACAGCCTCACCCCATTTCTCGTGGGGCAGGCCGATCACGGCGCACATCGACACCGCCGGGTGGGTGGTGAGGGTGCTTTCGACTTCGGCCGGGTAGACGTTTTCACCGCCGGTGATGACCATGTCTTTGATGCGGTCGATGACGTACAGGTAGCCGTGCGCGTCCATCACGCCGCCGTCGCCCGTGTGCAGCCAGCCGCCCGCCAAGGCTTTGCGGGTGTCTTCTTCGCGGCCCCAGTAGCCTTGCATCACGGCCGGGCCGCGCACCAGGATTTCGCCGGGTGTGCCGGGCGGCACTTCGCAGCCTTGCTCGTCGGCGATGCGGATCTCGGCCGACACCCCGGCCTGCCCGGCCGAGCGGATGCGCTCGCTGTCCAGAAAAGCCGCGTCGCGCAAGATCGGCAATGCCGAGACCGCCGCCGAGGTTTCGGTCATGCCGTAGACATGGATGAAATCCACCTCGGGGAAAGCCTGCAGCGCCCGGCGCAGCAGCGGCAGCGTGATCGGCGCCGCCCCCCAGAGGATGCGTTCGAGCCGGGGCAGGCCTTGCGGGTCAAAGCCGGGGGTGTCGAGCAGCATTTGCAGCATGCTGGGCACGATGACCAAATCATTCACGCCTTCGCGGGCCATGATCTCGACCACCTGCTGGGGCTGAAAGGCAGGAATGGTGACGCAGGTGCCGCCCACCACCGTCTGGCCCAGCATGCGGCCCAGCCCCGCCACATGGAACATGGGCGAGGTGAGCAATGTGACGTAATGCGGCGGGTTGGGCACCTCGGCCATGCGCCCCACCAGCGACGCCCAGAGGTTGCCGTGCGAGAGCATCACGCCCTTGGGGAAGCCGGTGGTGCCGCCGGTGTAAACGATGGCGGCCAGCGTGTCGGGCGTGCTGCGCACATCCTCCAGCGGCTGTGCTGTGGCCAGTTGCGCCTCCAGCGACACATAGCCCGCAGGGGCCTGGGTTTCGCCGATGTCAATGCGCAGCCGCAGGGTCGGCAGCGGATCGGTCATGGCCTGCGCGGTGGGCATGAGGGCATCGTCCACGGCCAGCGCACTGGCGCCGCAGTCGTTCAGGGCGTAAGCCACTTCGGCGGGCGTCCAGCGGGTGTTGATCGGGTTGATGACCAGCCCGGCCCAGGCCCCGGCCAGCAGCAACTCGATCATGCGGTCGCTGTTCAGCGCCAGCACGGACAGGCGCTCGCCCGGCTGCAGGCCCAGCGCACGCAAGGCCGACGCGGTGCGGGCCACGCGGTCCACCAGCTGCCGGTAGGTCTGGCGGCGGGTGCCTGTGACGGTGGCGATTTTGTCGGGGTGCCTTTGCATCGAGCGGTGCAAACCAGCGGTGAGGTACATGCTTTGTGTCTCCATCGGCGCGGCCTGACTGCGGGCCGTTGCCATGGGGTGATTGCACCGCGCCACACGCTGGGCCGCAATCGCTTCAAGGCTCAAAGGGATTGGCAAAAAGTGACACCTGGGCTGAGTGGGTCGCCCAAGCTGCATCTGGGCGTCCCCCTTTGAACGATCAATCGACCAGACAGATTACAGTTTGCACATGACCTCCACTCTCAAACGGATGGGCCTGAACGCCCCCATCATCCAGGCCCCCATGGCCGGTGTGCAAAACCACCGCTTGGCGGCAGCTGTGTGCAACGCAGGTGGCTTGGGCTCCTTGCCCGCGGCCATGCTCAGCGCCAGCGATCTGCAGGCGCAGCTGACCGCCTTGAAGCAAGCCACCAACAGGCCCTTCAACGTCAACTTCTTTTGCCACGCCGTGCCCTCACCCGATGCCGCACGCGAAACGGCATGGCGAGCGGCCTTGAAGCCCTGTTACCAGGAACTGGGGCTGGATGTGGATCAAGCCGCCAGCGGCCCCGGCCGCGTGCCCTTCAACCACGAAGCGGCCGATGTGCTGGAGGCCTTTCGCCCGGCGGTGGTGAGCTTTCACTTTGGCCTGCCCGCTGCCGACCTTGTTGAGCGAGTCAAAAGTTGGGGCTCGCGCATCTTCTCTTCGGCCACCACGGTGGACGAAGCCCTGTGGCTGCAAGCCCACGGGGCTGACGCCATCATTGCCCAGGGGCTCGAAGCGGGTGGCCACCGGGGCATGTTCCTCACGGACGACCTGAGCACCCAAATGGGCACATTCGCCCTGCTGCCGCAGATCGTGCAGGCGGTGAACGTCCCCGTCATCGCTGCGGGGGGTATCGCCAGTGCAGCGGGCGTTCGCGCCGCCAAGGCACTGGGCGCGGCGGGCGTGCAAATGGGCAGCGCCTATTTGTGCAGCGACGAAGCCAGCACCAGCGCCCTGCACCGCGCCGCCTTGCAGTCGCCCGCTGCGCGGCACACCGCCTTGACCAATGTCTTCACCGGCAGGCCCGCGCGGGGCATCGTCAACCGCGTCATGCGCGAGCTCGGCCCCATCAGCCCACTGGCCCCCGCTTTTCCGCTGGCCACCGCCGCCATGGCCCCTTTGCGGGCAGCCGCAGAGGCCCAGGGCAGCAGCGACTTCACCCCCCTGTGGGCTGGCCAAAACACCGCGCTCCTCCAGTCACGATCGGCCACCGCCATCACCCAGGACTTCATCGCCGCCTGGCACGATTGATCAGGCACACTACAGCGCTCTGTTCGCACGCACCCGACACCGACCATGGCCAAAGACAAATCGATTTACACCTGCACCGAATGCGGCGGCACCAGCGCCCGCTGGATGGGCAAATGCCCCAGCTGCAACGCCTGGAACACGCTGATCGAAGGCTCGGCAGAACCCGCAGCCGGCAAAAACCGCTTTGGCTCGGTCCACGCTTCGCTGGCCCCCACGTCCGATGTGCTGCCGCTGTCGCAAATCGAGGCGGCCGACTTTGAACGCCACCCCACAGGCATCGACGAGCTGGACCGCGTGCTGGGCGGTGGCATGGTCGAAGGTGGTGTGGTGCTCATCGGCGGCGACCCCGGCATCGGCAAATCCACTTTGCTGTTGCAAGCGGTGGACGCCTTGCAGCGCAGCGGCATGAACACCCTGTATGTGACGGGCGAGGAAAGCGGCGCACAAGTGGCCATGCGCTCGCGGCGTCTCGGCCTGCCCGACTCGCAAGTGCCGGTGCTGCCCGAGATCCAGCTCGAAAAAATCCTGCACACCTTGCAGTCGCGCCAGCCCAACATCGCCATCATCGACTCGATCCAGACGGTGTATTCGGACCAATTGACCAGCGCCCCCGGTTCAGTGGCACAGGTGCGCGAATGCGCGGCGCACCTCACGCGCACCGCCAAATCCACCGGCACCACCATCGTGCTGGTCGGCCACGTGACCAAAGAAGGCGCTTTGGCCGGCCCCCGCGTGCTGGAGCACATGGTGGACACGGTGCTCTACTTTGAAGGCGACACGCATTCGAACTTCCGCCTGATCCGCGCCATCAAAAACCGTTTTGGCGCGGTCAATGAGATTGGCGTTTTTGCCATGACTGAAAAAGGCCTCAAGGGCGTGAGCAACCCGAGCGCCATCTTTTTGAGCCAACACACCGAGCCCGTGCCCGGCAGCTGCGTGATGGTCACGCTCGAAGGCTCGCGCCCCTTGTTGGTGGAAATTCAGGCCCTAGTGGACTCGGGCGGCCCGAGCCCAAGGCGCCTCTCCGTGGGCCTGGAGCGCGACCGCCTGGCCATGCTGCTGGCCGTGCTGCACCGCCATGCGGGCGTGGCCTGCATGGACCAGGACGTGTTTGTGAACGCGGTGGGCGGTGTGCACATCCGCGAACCCGCTGCCGACCTGGCCGTCATGCTGGCCATCACCAGCAGCTTGCGCGGCAAGCCCTTGCCCAAAGGCTTCATCGCCTTTGGTGAAGTGGGCTTGGCCGGTGAAGTGCGCCCTGCCCCGCGTGGCCAGGACCGCCTCAAAGAAGCCGCCAAGCTCGGCTTCAAAGTGGCCGTGGTGCCCAAGGCCAATGCCCCCAAGAAAAACGACAAGTCGTTCGAGGGCCTGACGATTTACCCGGTGGACCGGATCGAAGAGGCCATGCAGGTGGTGCGGGGGCTGGACTGAGTCCACTCAAGGCACAATCTTCACCCATGAATTTCACCAAAATCCTGGCCCCTGTGGCCATCATCGTTCTCACCATCGGCGCCTGGCGTCAGTTCGGCTGGGCCGGCATTGCGCTGGCTGCTGGCGGCATCGTCATGTGGATCTTGCTGCACTTCACGCGCATGCTGACCATCCTCAAAAAAGCCTCGGATCGCCCCATCGGCCATGTGGCCAGCGCCGTCATGCTCAACGCCAAGCTCAAAAAAGGCGTCAGCCTGATGCATGTCATTGCCATGACCCGTTCGCTGGGCAGCTTGCAAAGCCCCAAGGACGAGCAGCCCGAAGTCTTCCGCTGGACCGACACAGGCCAGTCGAGCGTGACCTGCACCTTTGTGGGCGGCAAACTGAGCGACTGGACACTGCACCGGCCCGACTGAGCAGGGGCATTTCAGCCCGTAAAATGCTTGTTTTTGCAGCGAGCAAACCCACTTCCATAAGGACACTTCCATGAGCGTTGTCATCCCCTCCATGTCTGACCGAGACGGCAAAATCTGGATGGACGGCCAGATGGTCGACTGGCGCGATGCCAAGATCCACGTGCTGAGCCACACCCTGCACTACGGCTGCGGCGCTTTTGAAGGCGTGCGTGCTTACAAAACCGAGCAAGGCACCGCCATCTTCCGCCTGCAAGAGCACACCGACCGCCTGTTCAACAGCGCCAAGATCCTGCGCATGGCGATCCCCTTCACCAAAGACCAAGTCAACCAAGCGCAACGCGATGTGGTGCGTGAGAACAACTTGGAAAGCGGTTACATCCGCCCCCTGACCTGGATCGGCGATAAAAAGCTGGGCGTCAGCCCCAAAGGCAACACCATCCACCTGATGGTCGCCGCCTGGACCTGGGGTGCGTATTTGGGCGAAGAAGGCATGAAGCGCGGCATCCGCGTGAAGACTTCGAGCTACACCCGTCACCACGTCAACATCACCATGACGCAAGCCAAGGCGGTGAGCAACTACACCAACTCCATTCTGGCCAACATGGAAGTGACCGACGAAGGTTACGACGAGGCTCTGCTGCTGGACACCTCGGGCTTCGTGTCCGAAGGCGCTGGCGAAAACATCTTCGTGGTCAAAGACGGCGTGATCTACACCCCTGATCTGTCAGCTGGCGCATTGAACGGCATCACCCGCAATACCGTGTTCCACATCGCCAAAGACCTGGGCCTGGAGATCGTGCAAAAGCGCATCACCCGCGACGAAATCTACATCGCCGACGAAGCCTTCTTCACCGGCACCGCCGCCGAAGTGACCCCGATTCGCGAACTCGACCGCATCCAGCTGGGCACGGGCAGCCGTGGCCCCGTCACCGAAAAAATCCAATCCGCGTTCTTTGACATCGTCAACGGCCGCAACCCCAAGTACGCCCACTGGCTGACATTGGTTTAAGGACAACACCCCATGAGCAACACCATCGAACTGCTGGCATCCGACCTCAACCCCCAAGGCGGCATCTTCTGCCCCAGCCCCAAGGCCGACATGAAAATCTGGAACAGCCACCCCAAGGTCTACCTGGACGTGGCCAAAACCGGCCAAGCCAAGTGCCCTTACTGCGGCACTGAGTACAAACTCAAGGCGGGTGAGCACTTTAGTGGCGGACACTGAAGGCTTGAATCAGGTCACGGTAGTCACTGTGACCTACAACAGCGCTCATTGTCTACCGGCCTTGGGCGATGCGTTGACAGCATTTCAAAATATCATCGTCGTCGACAACGGGAGCGACGACGATTGCGCATCCAAGACAAGCACCTACTTGCCACAGGCTCATGTGCTTGCGCTGCCGCATAACTTGGGCTTTGGAGCCGCAAACAACCGAGCCTTGGCGCAAGTCCAAACCCGATTTGCCTTGCTGCTCAATCCCGATTGCGAAATCACACCCGAGGCCGTGCAAAAGCTTTTAACCACTGCAACGCAATGGCCTGATGCCGCGATGGTTGCTCCACAGCTGCGACAGCCCAATGGTCAAGCTGAAGTGAATTATCGGTGGCCGCACCTGTTGTGGACCAGCCGTGGCCCTGCCATCACTGACGGTCCTGCTTGCGTAGGTTTTGTGTGCGGAGCTGCCATGTTGCTGCGCATGAGCGCATTCGACGGTGAGTTCTTTGACGAGCGGTTTTTTCTTTACTACGAAGATGATGACCTGTGCACACGGCTGTTCAACAAGCGTCGCGCAATGATCATTGACCCATCGGCGACGGCCATTCACCGATCCCGAGGCAGCGTGAAAGGGAAAAGTCCGCTGCGTAGCGAGTACCTCCGTGGCTACCACCACGCACAATCCAAACTGATTTACTCCAGCAAATACCAAAGCACGGAGCAAGCCATGGCCCAACGTCGGAAGTTGCTGTGGCAAACCGCATTGGTGCTACCCATGCGGCTGCTGGCCTACAACCCACGCCTGATCTCCCGAATGTGGGGTCGTTTCAAGGGCGTATTGAAATGGAAAGCACCATGACAGCCCAAGCCCCCACCCTGTGCATCGGCATTCTCACGATGAACGAGGAGCGTCGAATCAGGCAATGCATACAAAGTGCGAAATTTGCCGACCAAATTGTGGTGGTTGACAGTGGCAGTAAAGACGCAACTGCCACGATAGCTCAATCATTGGGTGCACAAGTGCATACACATTCAGACTGGCAAGGGTTTGCAGAGCAACGCAATCGCTTACTGCAGTACTGCAAAGCCGATTACATTTTTTTTCTGGATGCAGATGAAATAATCACACCAGAGTTACAGGCCGAAATACGAGCGGCTGTACAAAATGGTCAGCAAGCCACCTGGGAAGTGCTGTGGAATCAAGTTGCCTATGGCAAAGCGCTGACACTGATGAAGTCCACCGGCGGCGTGCAACGCATGTTCCCCAGCGCCAACCTGGAACACTTTGAAGGCGTCGTTCACGAAAAAGCCATCGTGCGCAACCCCGCCACCCCGGTCGTCAAGTTCAAAGGCCGCTTGCTGCACTACTCGCGCGAAACGGTTTACGGCAGCCTGCAAAAACTGGCGCAATACGCACAGCTCGGCGCACTCAAGCGGGCAGAAAAAGGCAAGCGGGGCGGCGTGCTGCGCGGCTTTGCTTCCGCGCTGGTCAACTTTTTGCAACTCTATATTTTCAGACGCGGTTTCTTGTGCGGGGCAGAGGGGTTTCTGTTCTGCTTCTTCATCGCGTTGGAATGCTTCTTCCGGTACGCCATGCTGCATTACGACCGTGACCAGTTGCAAGCCTCCGTGAAACGTTAAACCCCCTGCGAACCCCAAGTGCACATCCTGCTGGTCAACAAAGCCCCCATTCCGGTTTTCGCCTATGGCGGCACCGAACGCGTCATTTGGGACCTGGGCAAAGCCCTGAGCCAACTGGGCCACACGGTCAGCTATCTCGTGCCGCAAGGTTCCAGCTGCCCGTTTGCCAGGGTCATACACATCGACCCCAGCCTAGCCATTGAAAGCCAGGTTCCGCAAGATGTGGATCTGGTGCATTTCCACTCTGCGCCAAGTTTTCCAGAGCTACTTAACAAGCCGTGGCTCACCACACAGCATGGAAACTCCATCAAGGGTGAGCAGCTGCCACTCAACACGGTTTTTGTTTCACGCAATCATGCGCAAAGGCACTTTGCGCAGTGCTATGTACATAGCGGGCTAGACTGGGATGCCTATGGCAAACCTAATTTGGACAGGCCCGATGCGTACCTGCACTTTCTGGGTAAAGCAGCTTGGCGAGTCAAGAATGTCAAGGGATCCATCGATGTTGCACTTGGTGCCAGGAAAAGACTAAAAGTCTTGGGTGGCAACAGACTCAATATCAAGCGAGGATTCAGATTTACCATCTACCCCAGTATTTCCTTCTACGGCATGGTTGGGGGAGAAGTCAAAATTAACCTGCTCAGAGACTCTGCAGGGCTTGTTTTTCCAGTTCGTTGGCATGAACCTTTTGGTTTAGCAGTGATCGAAAACCTGTACTTTGGCGTGCCGGTATTCTCTACACCCTATGGAGCCCTGCCGGAAATTGTCGGCTCAGAAAACGGCTTCTTGTCGTATCGCAGTCAAGACCTTGTGGACGCAATCAATCACTTTGTCCCCAACCGGAAAATCAATCACCAGCTTGCACAAGATTGTTTCAACGCCAAGAGGATGGCGCTGGACTACCTCCAAAAATACGAAACCGTTTTATCGGGCAGCACCCTCAACGCGCAGCAGCCCAGAATGAATGACGACGCTGTAGCCTTGCCCTGGGTGTGATTCATGGCAAAGTTATTAAATCCCTACTGATGAAGTCATGACCACCACCTCGATCGCCATGTGCACCTACAACGGTGCCGGTTTTTTGCAGCAGCAACTCGACAGCCTCGCAACCCAAACCCGCAGGCCAGATGAAATCATTATTTGTGACGACTGCTCCCAAGACCAAAGCGTCGAAATTGCGCAGAATTTTGCGAATCAACATCAAGACATCACCATTCGCGTGATTCAGAACCCTCAAAACCTAGGCTACGTTAAAAACTTCGAAAAAGCCATCAGTCTATGCACGCAAGACATCATCTTTCTTTGCGACCAGGACGATCTTTGGCAGCACGAAAAAATTGAAACCATGGTGTCCGTCTTTGATGCGGAACCCTCAGTTGGTATGGTGCTGCACGACTTTTGCCGGATTGATGAAGTCAATCAGCTCTTTCCCTGCGCTGAAGACACCTACGGCCCCCAAAATCTCATCGCAGCGCAGCTGCCGCAAGAAATCAAGAACAACTCCATCGACGTCTTCATGCAGCCCTACCCACGTGCGTGGTGCGGCTGCATGATGGCTTATCGCCGCAGCCTTAACGATGTGGTGCTACCCATATTCCCGGGCAAAGGACACGATGACTGGATCCTGAAAATCCTCGCCCCAATCACCGAAACCCGCTTTCTGGCCAGCCCCCTGGTGCATTACCGCATGCACCAGCAAAACACCAACCGCCGCGATCTTGAAAAACGCACGCTTGCCTACCTGTGGGGCCGCTTTGTTAAAAAAACCCGCCTGGCTATCAAAGGGCATACAAAAAGCAATTTTTATCGCCAAACCCTTAATAAGTTGAGCCAATCTGGACACCCCATCAGGTACCCGGAAATACTGCGTTGCTATAGAAAATATGTTCGAGGGCCCTGGAAAATATGAATTTTGCGATCTTCTCTCCTTCCTATGACGACAACCATGGCGGCCCGATTGCACTGCACTATTTGTGTCATCTTTTGAACGAAATGGGGCATCGAGCCTATATCGTTCCCCTTTACAAAACTTATGAGTCAGACGAACGATTTCCGTTCAAAGGACTATTGAAAAGCATCGCATCAAAGTACAGAAGTTGGCGAAAAGGCTACGCTGTTTGTCCAGGCTTGCAGACGCCAGTCATCAAGCGACCACCACTTCCTCTTGCGGACAATACGGTCGCCATCTACCCAGAGGTGGTTGCAGGCAACCCCTTGGATGCAAAAAATGTAGTGCGTTGGTTTTTGCACCGCCCAGGCTACCAAACCGGCAAAGTCTGTTTCGGCACAGGAGAGCTGTACTTTGACTACAACGCCTTCTCTGGTGGATTTGGCATAGCCGGATCCAGGCTCTCACAAAACAAACTGTTCATTACCAAACACCATGAACATCTGTACAACAAAACAGAAGCTTTGGACTCACAGTCCAGAACAGGTACAGCCTATTGCATTCGCAAGGGCGTGGGTAAAGCCATCGTTCACGACCTTGAAAACTCCATCTTGATTGATGGAATGAGCCATGAGCAAATATCAAAAGTTTTCAAACGTGTAAAAACATTCATCTCGTACGACACCAAAACAATGTATTCCGTCATGGCGGTGGCATGCGGTGCAGAATCAGTCGTTGTGCCCGATCCTGGCGTCAGCAAGGAACAGTGGGAACCCAACCCTATCCGGGCGTACGGCATTGCCTACGGATTTGACGACATGGAAAATGCGCGTTTGACTGCGTCTGCGGCTATAGAGCAACTAGAGCTGCAAGACATTCATTCCAGGCAGGCAGTTTCACAATTTCTTGTGGAAGTCCAAGAGTACTTTGACCTATGAACAAACCTATTTATGTGACGCAGCCCTACCTGCCACCGCTGGATGAGTTCACACCTTACCTTCAGCAAATCTGGGACAACAAAATCCTGACCAATGCCGGGCCGTTCCACCAACAGCTGGAAAAAGCGCTGTGTGATTACTTGGGGGTCAAATATCTTTCACTATTCTCCAATGGCACATTGGCGCTCATCACAGCGTTACAAGCACTCAGGGTCACTGGTGAAGTGATCACCACACCCTACAGTTTCGTTGCAACTGCACACTCACTGCTCTGGCACGGCAACAAACCCGTCTTCGTAGATGTAGAGCCGGTCACGCTGAATCTTGATCCCGCCAAGATCGAAGCTGCCATCACGCCGCAAACCACCGCCATCATGCCTGTCCACTGCTATGGCAACCCTTGCGATACGCAAGCCATCCAGAAAATTGCCGATAACTACAACCTCCGCGTGATTTACGACGCTTGCCATGCCTTTGGTGTAGAGGACGAAGGCGGCAGTGTGCTTCGCCACGGCGACCTTTCTTGCATCAGCTTCCATGCAACCAAAGTGTTTAATACCTTTGAAGGTGGTGCCATTGTTTGTCCTGACGCCAAAACCAAACAGCGCATCGACCACCTGAAAAACTTTGGATTTGTGGACGAAACCACCGTAGTGGCACCAGGCATCAATGGCAAGATGAGCGAGATCAATGCCGCTTTTGGTGTATTGCAACTACAGCATATGAGCGCCGTGAAGCAACGTCGCGCAGAAGTCGATGCTTTGTACCGCGACGGACTTAAAGACATTCAGGGCATCCACTGCTTACCCCAGACAGCCAGTCGCACCCGCAACCACTCGTATTTTCCGATCCTGGTGGGGCCAGATTACCCACTCAGTCGCGACGCGCTTTACCAAAAACTGAAAGACCATGGCATAAACGGACGCCGGTATTTTTATCCATTGATTTCGGAGTTTCCCATGTATCGAGGCCTACCGTCTTCAGCGCCCGGTAATTTGCCAGTGGCCAGCGATGCTGCGCAGCGAGTGTTGTGCTTGCCAATATATCCCGCACTAACGACCGCAGATCAACAGCGAACGATTGACGTGATCGCGAGGCACTGAAATGGCAATGCTCTCGCGCCGTGACATCGAATCCATGGGTTTCGCCAGCCTTGGCGAGAATGTTCAGATTTCTGACAAGGCTTCGTTCTACGGCGCTAGCCGCATCACCATAGGAAGCAACACACGCATTGATGATTTCTGTGTGCTCTCTGCTGGGGAAGGGGGTATTGAAATTGGCAATCACATTCACATCGCGGTGTACACCTCATTGATTGGTGCTGGCCAGATCTGTCTGGCTGATTTTTGCAACCTATCGTCTCGGGTCTCCATTTACTCAAGCAGCGACGACTACTCTGGTGAAACATTAACAAACCCGACTGTCCCTGACGAATTCAAAAACGTACGCCATGCACCGGTTTATCTGGGGCGGCACGTGATCGTTGGAAGTGGCAGCGTCATCCTGCCAGGCGTTACGTTGGAAGACGGTGTTGCCGTTGGTGCACTGAGTCTTGTCAACAAAGATTGTGCTGCCTTTGGAATTTATGCTGGCAACCCGGTCCGCCGAGTCAAAGAGCGAAAACGCAATTTATTAGACCTCGAAAAGAGGTTAGCGAAGTGATAGCGCTCTGAAGACGCTTTAAGTCTTACATCCTCAAATAAACACGCGCGCCATCCACTACGAAGACAAATGCTGACCAATTCCGTACTATAGAAACTCAGCGCAGCGCCATTACAGACAATCGCACCTCAAAACAAGCGCCGCAATCCTGCCGTGCCGTGCAACGCACCGTGCCCTGGTGCCTCTCCACAATCGACTTGACCAACGCCAGCCCAAGCCCCACGCCCCCCACACGTTCACTGGCTCCGGGCAGTCTGAAGAAGGGTTCAAAAATGCGTTCGCGGTATTCGGGCGGCACGCCGGGGCCGTTGTCGCACACCGTCAAAACCACTTGCTGGTTTTCTGTGCGCAAGGCCAACACAATGCCCTCGGCTTGCTCTGAAAGCGCCCCGTAACGGCGGGCGTTCTCCAGCAGGTTGCGCACCATGCGGCGCAGCAACTTGGCAACGCCCGGCACCTCCAGCGACTGCATGCCCTCGGGCACATCCAGCAACGCCCCCACACGGGCGCACTCTTCGGCGCACAGACCCACCAGATCCACCGCCTCCACCGTGCCCATGTCGGCCTCTTTGGCATCCAGGCGGCTGGCCAGCAAGATCTCGTCGATCAGCTGATCCAGCTCGGCCATGTTGCGCAAAATTTCCTCTCGGCTGCGTTGGCGCATGTCGGCATTGGCCGCATCCATCAACTCCAGGCCCATGCGAATGCGTGCCATGGGCGAGCGCAGCTCGTGCGAGGCATTGGCCAGCAAAGACTTTTGCGAGGCCATCAAACCCTCGATGCGCTCGGCCGCCTGGTTGAATCGGTTCGACAAATCGGCCACTTCATCTTGGCCTTGCACCGGAACACGAGCAGACAAATCGCCCTCTCCCCAGCGCTGCACGCCGCGCTGCAAACCTTCAAGGCGCTGCGTCAAACGGCGCACCACCGGGTACAAACCCAGCGCCACAGCCAGTCCGATCAAGCCCAGCATCCAGAAAAATCCATAAGGCGGCGCTGCCCACCAAGGTGGCTCACGGTGCAGGCGCGGCGGGGGCCGCCCGTCTTCCCACTTGCGCTGGATTTGCAGCTGCATTTCACGCCCATCAGGCATGACGAACTCAAAGTTCAAAGGCATACCGGGGCGATGACGCGGTGCCGACGTGCCCAGCACCTCGCCACCAGGCGTCATGATCACCCAGTCCAGCGGCATGGGCGGCGGCGTGTTGTGCTCCACACTGGCCCGCCAAAACCAGCCCACCACCAACATCAAGACCGCCACGCCGGCCACCACGGCCAGCCAGATGCGCAGGTACAAATGACGTGACAAGCCTTTGAACATCATTCAATCCTGCTGACGCGCAAACACATAGCCCACACCGCGCACCGTCAAGATGCGCTGCGGTGCTTTGGGGTCGGCTTCAATGGCAGCGCGGATGCGCCCCATGTGCACATCAATCGAGCGGTCAAACGCCTCCAGCTCACGCCCGCGAACGGCTTCCATGATTTGGTCACGAGACAACACACGCCCTGCCCGCTCAGCCAGTGCCACCAACAAATCAAATTGGTACGAGGTCAACTCGCAAGGCTGGCCCTTGACCAAGACCCGCCGTGCATCGCGGTCGATCTCCAAGGAGCCAAACTGCAGGGTGTGTGTGTTGCTGGGTGTATCCGCGCCCTTGCGGCGCAAAATGGCCTTGATGCGGGCCAGCAACTCACGGGGCTCAAAGGGCTTGGGCAGGTAGTCGTCCGCCCCCATCTCCAGCCCAATGATGCGGTCCATCGGATCACCCTTGGCCGTGAGCATCAGCACAGGCACTTGGCCCAGCGCACCGGGCAGCGCTCGAATGCGCTGACACACCTGCAGGCCATCCATGTCGGGCAGCATCAAATCGAGGATCACCAGGTCCACGCCCGCCGATTGCAAACGGGCCAATCCGGTCTGCGCATCGGGCGCATGACTGACCTCAAAGCCCGATGCACCCAGGTAATCCGACACCATGCCCGCCAGGCGGACATCGTCTTCAATCATCAAAAGTTGTTGCATACCCACATCTTCGCTGGTCGGCTCAGGATTGGCGTATCCCGTTTGTAAAGGTCCGTAAAAAAGGATTGGCCATCAGCAGATCATGGCGGGATTCATTCCCCCTCGGCTCGGGGATGTACCCGACTGGCCAAGGCCACCAGCAAGAGCACAGGCAAGCCCATCCAGGCGGTGGCCTGGAAGAAGGTGGCGTAACCATGCGCGTTGACAAAGTCGCCTGAAAACCCTGCGATGAACTTGGGCAAGAGCAGCATCATCGAGCTGAGCAGCGCGTACTGCGTGGCCGAATAGCTGATGTTGGTCAGCGATGACAAATAGGCGATGAACGCCGCCGACGCGATACCGCTGGCCAGGTTGTCGGCCGACACCACCCAGATGAGCGCCGTCACATCGTGGCCCACGCCGCTGAGCCAGGCAAACAGCACATTGCTTGCGGCACTCAAGACCGCACCCAGCATCAGGATGCGCATCACGCCCCAACGCGCCGACAACACGCCGCCCACAAAAGCGCCCGCCAAGGTCATCACCACACCATAGACCTTGGTCACGGCCGCCACCTCGTCCTTGGTGTAGCCCATGTCCACATAAAACGGGTTGGCCATGATGCCCATGACCACATCGCTGATGCGGTAGACCGCGATCAGCGACAAGACCAGCACCGCCTGCCAGCGGTAGCGCCGCCAAAAGTCCGCAAACGGGTCAATCACCGCACCTTGCAGCCACTCGGCCGCATTGCGGGCCGGCTTCATCGGCGCAGGTACCGGCTCGGGCGAGTTCAGCACCATCAGCATGCCCGGCAACAAACTCAAGGCCATCACCAAATAAGCCGTCTGCCATGCAGCTTGCACATAGCCAGAGGTCTCGGCACCCTGAGCCCGAGCCGCAATCCAGAGCACGCCTGCACCCGCCCAAATCATGGCCAGGCGATAACCCGTCTGATAGGTCGCGGCCAGCGCCGCCTGCGCATTCACCTCGGCCGACTCGATGCGGTACGCGTCCAGCGCAATGTCTTGCGTGGCCGATGCAAACGCCACCGCCAAAGCACAAGCCACCAAAGGCCCCAGCAGCTGCGAAGGATCGTTGAGCGCCATGCCCACCAAGCCAGCCATGATGACCGCTTGAGACAAGAGCAACCAACTGCGCCGACGGCCCAGCCGCGCCGTCAGCCACGGGATCGGCAAACGGTCCACCAGCGGTGCCCACATCCACTTGACGCCATAGGCCAAGCCCACCCAACTCAAGTGGCCAATCGTGCTGCGGTCAATGCCCGCCTCGCGCAGGCGAAAACTCAAGGTGCCCAACACCAGCAAGAGCGGCAAACCCGCCGAAAAACCCAGCAGCAACATGCGCCAACTGGCCGGTTGCAGGTACAAACGCAGCGACTCGCGCCAAGTGCGCGAAGGGGCCGGGGAAAGGCTTGTGGTGTCGGTCATGCCTGAATTATCAGGCCATGCCCCATGACAACTTCTTGGTTATCATTCGCCACCATGTGCTGGCTTTGCGACTTCAAAACCCCCTCCTCCCTCACGACTGCACCCAGCGAACACCGCTGGAACGCTCGCCGGGGCTTTTTATTGGCCGCAGGTGCCTCGGCCGCAGGCACGGCGCTGGCGCAAGTCGATGTCGGCTCCGCCTCCAGCATGCGCAACCTGGTACCCGCCGAAACGCTTGAAAACTCGGCCCGCCAGCAATACGCACAAGTCATTGCAGACGCCCGCTCCAAAAACGCGCTAGCCCCCGATGGACACCCCCAACTGCAGCGCCTGCACGAGATCGCCAAACGGCTGATCCCGCACACCGCGCAATGGAACCCCCGTGCCAAAGACTGGAAGTGGCAAGTCAACCTGATCGGCAGCAAACAGCTCAACGCCTGGTGCATGCCCGGCGGCAAGATCGCCTTCTACACCGGCATCCTCGACCAACTGCAGCTGAGCGACGACGAAGCGGCCATGATCATGGGGCACGAAATGGCCCACGCCCTGCGCGAACACGCCCGCGAACGCATGGCCAAAAGCAAAGTCACCGGCATGGGCCTGTCGATTGCCTCGCAACTGCTGGGCCTGGGCGCACTGGGCGACGCCGCAGCCAACATGGGCACGCAACTGCTCAGCCTCAAATACAGCCGCGACGACGAAACCGAAGCCGACCTGGTGGGCCTCGAAATCGCCGTGCGAGCCGGCTACAAACCCGAAGCCAGCGTCAGCTTGTGGAAAAAAATGCAAGCCGCATCGGGCGGCAACAACAACGCCTCGTTCCTGTCCACCCACCCCAGCGGGGCCAACCGCATCCAGGAACTCGAAGCCAACATCCCCAAGGTCCAGCACCTGTACGAACAAGCCAGCAAAGGCCCATAAACATGATCCCGAATCAAGTCCGGGATGACAGACAGGGGGTCAGGCATGAGCGCTAATTTGTCACCCCGGGTCGCAGCCCGGGGTCCAGTTCTTTAGCCCCTCGCGAAGCGACTATTTTTAACTTTGCAGTGGGTGTTCCACAATGAACTGTCGCAGCGCGGCGTTCATGCGTGTTTGCCAACCCTTGCCTGTTGCCTTGAACTCGGCCAACACATCTGCGTCCAAACGAATGGCCGTGAACACTTTTGGCGTTTCAGATTTTGGACGACCCGTGGGACGCTTCATGCCCACCAAAGCCTGCATCCTGTCCGGCGTAAACAGCTCGCTGGCGGGCATCGCCTTTGTAAAACCTCCCGATGAAAACTCGGGGTTATCGGCATCCGCTGCCATACCTGCTTTGATTTGATGGTTATCGGCTATTGAAGGCAGAACTGTATTGGCTTTAAGTTTTGGCATAGTCATTCACCTCTCTGAGATTGGCTTTACGCAAACTGATCACGCGCACGGTGTCGCCGCGAAAACAAAACACCATCACATACAAACGTTCATTCATGTAACCCAGCGCTTGAAACCGTGGCTCGCTGTAAGTCTTGCGCATATCCTGCCGAACCAATGCACTGTCCCACTCGAACGCCTCAACCGCTGCGAACGACACGCCGTGTTTGGCCCTGTTGCTGAAGTCCTTGTTTGTATCAAACTCGTACAGCACAAAGCCACCTTATTGTATATACAAAATAAACTTTCACACCCATCAGCCCTAGCCCCTCGCGAAACGACTAACGACCGTTGACTGGACCCCGGATCAAGTCCGGGATGACAGCCAGGGGGCCAGACTTGATCTGAGCAGTGAGTTGCTCAATGGCACGAAGACCCTGTCGGGTCAGGCCTGCAGCATCTCCTCGGTCAAAGGCAAATAGGGTGTCACCAGAAAGTTGCATTTGACGCAAGGAGACTGCTGCCGTGACTTGAGGCACGGGTGCGACAGCGACTTGGGCATTGCCAGTCACGCTGACGCATTCAAGGGCATCAGGTACTCGGCTGATGGTGTGAATTTGCAGGCGAGTCTGTGCAATTTCTTTTTCTGCTTGCGCTGCATCGACGGGGAGTAGCGCAATGTTTTTTCTGCTGTCACCATTGACGCGCACAAATTGGTTTTGGCCGCCTTGCAAGCTGAGTTGCGTCAAGCTGTCGAATCCATCTTTATTGGCTCGGCTGTCGATGTCGATTTGACGGGCACCAAGATCAACTTTGCCCGGCAACAAACACACGGGGCTGTAGCCACCTGCGACCAAAGAAGTGTAGTAACGCCCATTGATATACACGGTAGCCGCACCAGGAAGTGTGGATGTGGTGGGGCTGTAAAAAATGATACGGCTTTGGCCGGCTGCAACGCCCTGGTTTTGCAAGTCGTACGCTTCAGCCAGTGCTTCGATACGATTGGCACCGGATTTTTCCTGGGCGTGCGCCACACCGGAGATGCCCAGCATGACCGCACAGGCGGTGATGCCGCTCAGGACCACGGATGCTGCACAGCGGCCCCATCGCTGGCGGGCGGATTGACTGGTTGTCAGTGGCTTCATTGTTTCTCCTGGCTAAAAAATTTTTAACTGATATCTTGCTGTTTTTAATCAAAAACATTCATTGGTATCAATTTTATTCTCCCAATGAGTCATTATCGACATTAGTTCTCAACTTTGAGAGTTCAATAGGCATCTAGCTGTGTGAATTTGTATCCTTTTTAACGCTTGAATTCTCTTAATTCAATTAAATCGTGATTGCAATCAGCAATCCAATGAATTCAATTTCATCTGTGACGGGACAGACCAGCACTCGGATCAGGTGATTGCATGGCTTACGCCAACGAAATAGTTTTTTTAATGACGCGTTTGATCGTCCTGGGGATGACGGTCCATGCTTTGTCTTTGTATGGCAGCTCGGCAGATGCACGTCCTAGCCGTTTTGTTGACGGTGACCAACGGTGGGCTTTGAGTGGCTGCGACAACACGGCACTTATTTACAACGCGTGGTGCTGCACACAGCGCTGAGCACCCACTTGTTAACGTTGCAATATCAACAGGCCGCTTCGGACAACCTGGAAGTACGGCTGGCACACCAAGCCTTGAAAACAGTCTTGGAAGAAAAAGAGCAAATGCTCAAGGCGCTGACGACGTCAACCAAGTTACAAAACATGGGGGTGTTGCTGGCATCGTTGGCGCATGAGTTGATTCAACCTCTCGCCACGATGCGCTTGAAGGTGGATTTTTTGCTCAGCCAGCCTGTGGCTTTGAACCTGGTGGTGGATGAGGCGCCGCAACAGGTCAGACCCGAAGTGGAGCGATTGCAGGTGCAATTGCAGCAGCGGGTGCCGCCCGATTCGTCCGTGATGGCACAAGAGGGTCAGTTGCAGATGGTGGTGTTGAATCTGCTGAAAAATGCGCTCGATGCGATGAAGCCGGTTTCTGGCAGGAAAGCGCTCCAGGTGAACCTGTCTTCCTCCACTTCTGAAGTGGTATTGACCTTGTCGGACAACGGTCCGGGCCTTCCCGAGGCGCAATGGGAGCGGGTGTTTGACCTGCTCTACACCACCAAGCCTGAGAGCATGGGCTTGGGTTTGTGGTTGAGTCGCTCGATTGTGCAAAACCAGGGGGGTCGATGACCGTGTCTCGCAGCCCCTTCGGTGGCGCACTCTTTACCTTGAGCTGGCCGAGCATCGCATCACCCCCCTGGGTGTGGATGCACCAACGGCTCAGACGCCGTAGCGGTCGCGGTAGGCTTGGACTTTGGGCAAGTGTTGGCCCATCTCATTGCCGTCTTGGGCGGACAAGTACGAGAGCAAGTCCGACAGCTGCGCGATGCAGCACACGCCCATGCCCAAGGTGTTGCGCACGTATTGCACGGCGCTGTGGGGCACGTCTTGCACCGAGCCGTCGGCTTGTTTTTCGGTGGCCATTTCCTGGCGGTCCAGGGCGATGGCCATGGCGTGGGGCGTGGCACCAGCAGCTTTGATGAGGGCAATCGATTCGCGGGCGGCGGTGCCGGCGCTCATCACGTCGTCCACGATCAGCACGCGGCCCTTGAGCGGGGCACCGACCAAAGAGCCGCCTTCGCCGTGGTCCTTGGCTTCTTTGCGGTTGTAGGCAAAGGGCACGTTCTTGCCCAGGCGGGCCAGCTCGATGGCCACGGCCGCGCCCAGAGGGATGCCTTTGTAGGCAGGGCCAAAAATCATGTCGAATTCGATGCCGCTGGCCAGCAGGGCTTTTGCATAGAATTGCGCGAGTCGGCTGAGCTTGGCACCATCGTCAAACAAGCCGGCATTGAAGAAGTAAGGGCTCATGCGGCCCGCTTTGGTTTTGAATTCACCAAAGCGCAGCACGCCCGATTCGATTGCAAACTGCACAAATTCCTGAGCGAGCGCCTGCGTGTCGGCGCTGCTTGCCTGTTCTGTCACCATGGGGAAATCCTTGTTCAAACTCACCAGCCTCAACCTCAACGGCATCCGTTCGGCCACGACCAAAGGGGTCGAAGCCTGGCTGGCGCAAGAAAACCCCGATTGTATTTGCGTGCAAGAGGTCAAAGCCCAAGCGCCCGATGTGGCGGGCAAGTTTGAAGAACTGGCCGGACTGAAAGGCCACTTTCACTTTGCCGAGAAAAAAGGCTATTCGGGCGTGGGCGTGTACACCCGCCACGAGCCCAGCGACGTGGTGATCGGCTTTGACGGTGGCGAGTTCGACGCCGAGGGTCGCTATGCCGAGGTGCGTTTTGACACGCCGAGCCGCAAGCTGTCGATCATCAGTGTGTACTTTCCGAGCGGCTCGTCCGGCCCCGAGCGGCAAGAAGCGAAGTTCCGATTTTTGGACAAGATGTACCCGCACCTGATGGCGCTCAAGGCCGAGCGCGATTTTGTGGTGTGCAGCGACGTGAACATCGCGCACAAAGAGGCGGACCTGAAGAACTGGAAGGGCAACCTGAAAAACAGCGGCTTCTTGCCCGAAGAACGCGCCTGGATGACGCAGCTGACCACCGAAGGCGGCGTGGTGGACGTGTACCGCCACCTCAAGCCCGATACCACCGACGCTTGCTACACCTGGTGGAGCAACCGCGGCCAGGCCTACGCCAAGAACGTGGGCTGGCGCCTGGACTACCACCTGGCCACCCCCGCTGTGGCCCACACGGCACGGACCGAGTCGATCTACAAAGGTGAGAAGTTTTCCGACCACGCGCCGATCACGATTGAGTACGACTTGAGTGTGTGAGAACAGTCGCTTCGTCAAGGGCGAAGACCTGGACCCCGGGTCGGAGCCCGGGGTGACATGAGGGGGCTGTTATCCCGGACTTGATCCGGGACCCATCCCCTCAGCGTGTGTAAGTCAGCATGCGCCCCTTGTAGGCTTCTTTGCCGCCGTGCGCGGCCTGGTCCAGGATCTGTTCGTGCATCGCGAAACCGACCCGCGCCATGTGTTTGTGGAAAGCGGCGCGGTTGCCTCGGTTGGGGTCGATGACCCAGATTTCTGAGCTGAGCGCGGCGTGTGCGTCGATGAACTGCGCAAGGGTGCCTTCGTCGTCGCGTTCATAAAGGATGTCGCTGCCGATGATCAGGTCAAACAAGCCGGTCAGCGGTGCGTCGTGTGCTTGGGTCAGCACGGGCTGGCCGTCGTCACGCAAGGCGGCAGTGCCCCACAAACCGTGCCGGTACGGGATGGGCAGCAGTTCATTCAATCGCGTGTTTTTGTCGAGAAACTCGTGCGTGAGCGGGTGGCAGTCGCTGGCGGTGACGTTGGCACCGCGCCGGTGCGCCACCAAGCTGGACAAGGCCAGGCCGCAGCCGATCTCCAAAATCCGCTCGGCCGTGACGGGGCGCTGGGCCATGCGTGCGGCCATGCGAGCACCCGAAGGCCAGAGCAAGCCGAACAGCGGCCAGGTGGCTGAGGAAATGCCCAGATTGAGCGCCTCGTCCAGCGGGTCGTGGAATTGGTTGTTGTCGAGCAGCGAGCGGATGAGCAAGTCATCCACGCCGGTGACGGCGATGCTTTCCTGTTTGGTCAGGTAACCCAGTGGGATGGTGTTCAGGGTGGCATTCTTTGCAGCGCGTTGACGGGAACTTGCATGGCGCTGGCTGGTGCTCACTGTACAGGGTTGAGCTGGACACCCGCTGACAAAGGCGTTGGGCTTCGTTCATCGGGGAAGGGGAGACTGAATCTCGGGTCAAGCCCGGGATGACATTTAGGGGCCGGGATCCATGCTTTTCGCCTCTGTGGTTTCAGGTGCCGCGCACGTAGGGGTTGGATTGGCGTTCGCGGCCGAAGGTGCTTTCGGGGCCGTGGCCAGGGATGAAGACGGTGTCGTTGCCCATGGACCACAGACGGTCTTTGATGCTGTTGATCAGGTCTTCGTGGTTGCCTTGGGGAAAGTCGGTGCGACCGATGCTGCCGGCAAACAGCACGTCGCCCACAAAGGCGCGTTGGATCTCGGGCGAATAAAACACCACGTGGCCAGGTGTGTGGCCGGGGCAGTGGCGCACTTGCAGGGTGTGACTGCCCAAGGTGACGGTGTCGCCGTCTTGCAGCCAGCGCGTGGGCTTGAAGGCGCGAGCGGGCGGAAAACCGTACATGGCCGCAGCCTGGGGCAATCCGTCGATCCAAAACTGGTCACCAGGGTGGGGGCCGATGATGGGCAGCTGCAATTGTTCGGCCAAATCGGCAGTGCCTGAAGCGTGGTCCACGTGGCCGTGGGTGATCCAGATTTGTTCGAGCTGGAGGTTCAGCTGTTTGACCGCGCCGAGCAACACCGGCAGGTCACCCCCCGGATCAATCACCGCCGCCTGGCGCGTCTGATCGTCCCAGACGAGGGAGCAGTTTTGTTGGAAAGGCGTGACGGGAATGGTTTGGTATTGCAGCATCCTCAAATTATGAAGGATGCGCTTGCACCTGCACCGGCTTCCAACACGGGATCACCCAAGGCTGCTCAGCTGGATGAACAACTCAAATTGTTTTGTCGACCACCATGCCGGGGCGGCTGGAGAATTGGACCAGACTGTCCATGGCTTCGAGTTGGACTTGGGCCTTGCGTTGGCCATAGACCTCGGCCCGCAACCAGCTGCATTCGGCCTGGAGCAGCTCGTCTGACGCGAGGCTGCACCACCAGACGCGGCCTTCGCCGTCCCAGCGGTAGCCGCGCGATTTGAGTTTGTCTTTGGCTTCAAACGGCGCACCGGTGGCGCGGAGTTTGTAGCGGGTCTGCCCTGCCCCGTGCAGCAAGCGTGTCAATCCGGTCAACCCGTCGCTCAGGGGCGATGACAGGACTTGCAAGAGCGCGTGGCAGTCGACTTGGGCGCGGTGTGCGTCGTAGAACCAGCCGCGCTCGGAGGCCAAAAATTCGAGCTTGGCCGAGCCGCTGCCTTCTTGCTTCCAGTTGATGCCGGCAAAGGAGCAGTTCCAGGCTTTGCGGGCAAAGACGGGCAGGCGGGCTTCGACGAAGGGTCGGTCAAAACCGGCGTTGTGCGCGACGATCAGGTCGGCTTGTTCGACCAGGGCTGTGACAGCGGCGTCATCGATGCGCTGGCCCTGGACCATGCTGTCGTCGATGCCGGTGATGTCGGTGATCTGCGGCGGGATGGGTTTGCCGGGGTCTTCAAACGATTCGTACACGGTGACGGGCCCGACCGGCAGGCCGGTGGCTGTGTCCACGAGAACCGACAACATGGCCAGTTCGATGATTTTTTCGTTGCGGGCGTCCAGGCCGGTGGTTTCGGTGTCGAGCACGATGACGCGCTGGGTGCCCTGCCCACTCAGTGGGCCGTAGTCGGTTTGCGGCACCAAGCGTCGCAGGATGCGGTAATCGGGGTGCTGTGACAAGCGCTGCGCCATGGCTTCGGCCTCATCGGCAGGCGCGACGCTGGCATTCATGCTCTCGGGTGCGGCGTTCACGGGTGCCTGCGGCAAAGACGGGGCCGGTGCTGCGGGCATGATGGCGGGCATGTCGGAAGGAGCCGACTCGGCCAAGATCAATTCAGGCAGCTTGACTGCCGGTGCCGCGGACTTGCGGGCCTTGGCTTTGACGGGCTTGGCTGACGCGGCAGCAAGCTCGGCCTCAAAGCCGAAAAAACTCATCTGGTCTGTTTTGCTCATAAGCCATGATTAAACCGCAACGCCAAAGGCACACATGTCGGACCTGAAGGTCCGACCTGCGAACGAGGTTTTGGTCGGTCGACGGCTTCAGCCCCGACATGAGTGTTGCCAGCTCAATCGAGCTTGATGCCCAAGTCGACCGCCAATTTGATCCAGACCGGCACTTCGGCTTCCCAGTCCTTGCGGGTCTCGGCCAGGTTTTTGGGTTTGTTGGGGATGGCGAAGGTTTCGCGCAGTTTGGCGGCTTTGTCGGTGTTGGACCAGGCCACGGCTTCGTCGGCCAGGCGTTTGAGGATGGGCTCGGGCGTGCCGGCGGGGGCCAGCATGGGCAGGCCGCCTTCGAGGCTGACGAGTTTGGCGGTGTCGCCCTGCTCCACCAGGGTGGGCACATTGGGCAGTTTGGGCGAGCGGTAGCTGCCTGTGACGCCGATGGGGCGCACGCCGCGTGAGGCTACGGCGTTGTAGGCGATGAAGCTGCCGATGGCGATTTGCGATTGGCCCGAGGCGACATCAAGCCACATGGCCGCTTCACCTTTGTAGTGGACGGACTGGATTTGGGTGCCAAAGCGGCGGTTGGTCTGGTCGGCCACCATGTGTGGGTAGGAGCCGGGCGCGTAGGTGCCCATGGAGGTGGGGTTCTTTTTGGCCCATTCGACGAACTCGGCCATGTTTTTGGCGGGGATCTTGTCGTTGATGCCGACCACCAGCGGGCCCGAGGGGAAGACGGTCACGGGCGTGAGGTCTTTGTCGAGGTTGTAGGGCAGCTTGTTGTAGAGGATGCGGTTTTGCCAGAAGGTGCCCGAGGTGCTCATGACCAAGGTGTAGCCGTCGGCCGGGGACTTGGCCACCGCGTCGATGCCGATGATGGCCCCCGCGCCGGGTTTGTTGTCGATGACCACGGGCACGCCAAGTTTGCCCGAGAGGTGCTCGCCATAACTGCGGGCCAGCGCGTCGGTCAGGCCGCCGGGCGGGAATGCGACCACGATGCGAATGGGCTTGGAAGGCCACTTGGGCGCTTGTGCCAGAGCGTGGGTCAGCGGACCGCTGGCGGCCATCAGGGTGGCGGCCAGTGCGGCGGTTTGCAGAAGTTGGCGGCGGGCGGTGCGGGTCGATGAGGTCATGAAGTGTGCGGTTGGAAAGATGGTCTCAGTCTAGAGGCGATGGGGTGCTTGTTGAATTGGGGTTTGAACCCATGAACGATGAGCACGGGGTGCGGCGCCTACGGCGCGGCTGGGTTTGTGAGACAATGGCCCGGTTGCAGCCTCCAGTTGCCGCAACATCAGCACTTCTGCTGGGGCCTGACCCAGGCAACGCTCAAAACAAGCGCCTGCGGTTTCCATGCCCACCCCAAGACTTATCGGCCAACACTGGTAACTGCCTAACGCAGTTGAATGAGCCGATACCTGCGCCGGACATGGCGCTCTGTGAAAATGAACTTTGAAGAATTGAATTTGGCCCCGGCCATCATGCAAGCCGTGCGCGAGCTCGGTTATGAGAATCCCACGCCCATTCAGGCACAGGCGATTCCCGCCGTGTTGGCAGGTCAAGACCTGTTGGCTGGCGCGCAAACCGGCACCGGCAAGACCGCGGCCTTCACCTTGCCCATGCTGCACAAGCTGAGCTTGTCGGAGCCCGGCCAGAACCGCTTTGGCGGCAAGGCGATTCGCGCTTTGGTGCTGACGCCCACCCGCGAATTGGCCGCCCAGGTCGAAGAGTCGGTGCGTGACTATGGCAAATACCTCAAGCTCGACTCCACCGTGATCTTTGGTGGCGTGGGCATGAACCCGCAGATCAACAAGGTCAAGCGGGGTGTGGACATTCTGGTGGCGACACCCGGCCGTTTGCTCGACCTGCAAGGCCAGGGTTTCCTGGACCTGTCGACCATCGAAATGCTGGTGCTCGACGAAGCCGACCGCATGCTGGACATGGGCTTCATCCACGATGTGAAGAAAGTCCTGGCCCTGGTGCCCAAAGACAAGCAGAGCTTGCTGTTCTCGGCCACCTTCAGCGACGAGATCCGTGAGTTGGCGAACAACTTGCTCAAGAACCCTCAGAGCATCCAGGTCACGCCCAGCAACACCACGGTGCAGCGCATCACGCAAGTGATCCACCCCGTGGGCCGCAGCAAGAAAAAAGATGTGCTGCTGCACATCATCCAGAAGAACGACTGGAGCCAGGTGCTGGTGTTCACCCGTACCAAATTTGGTGCCAACAATGTGGCCGACTTCTTGACCAAAAATGGCGTCAAAGCCATGGCCCTGCACGGCAACAAGAGCCAGACCGCCCGCACGCAAGCGCTGGCCGGTTTCAAGAGTGGTGAGATCCGCGCCTTGGTGGCGACCGACATCGCGGCTCGCGGCATCGACATCGAAGACTTGCCACACGTGGTGAACTACGAGATCCCGAACGTGTCGGAAGACTATGTGCACCGCATTGGCCGCACTGGCCGCGCGGGTGCCAGCGGCGAGGCCGTGAGCCTGGTCTGCCTGGACGAAGAAGGCTTCATGATGGACATCGAGCGCTTCACCAAGCAAGAAATTCCGGTGCAGTTGCTCGAAGGTTTTGGTCCCGAGCCAGGCGAAGTGGCCGAGCCGATTGCCATGGGTCGCCAGACTTTGTGGGGCGGCGCAGGCAAGCCTCCGAGCCGCGATGTGATGGCCGCTGCCGCCAAGGCCGCACGCCAGGACATGATGCAGCGCATCCGCGAGAACAAGGCTTCTGGCGGTGGCCAGGGCCAACGCCAGCCACGCGCCGAAGGCCAGGGCCAGGCCCGCCCATCGCGCAACGCACCTCCCCCATCACGCCGCAATGGCCCACAGGGCGATGCCCCGCGCTTTGAAGGTCAGGGTGAAGGTCGTCGTTTTGACAACCGTGGTGAAGGCCAGGGCCGTGGTCCTCGCAATGGTCCACGTCCTGAAGGTCGTGCAGACGGTCGTGGGGAAGGCCGTGGTCCGAACCAGAACCGTGGCGGTCAAGGTGGTCAAGAGCGCCGCCGTGGCGATGGCGACGAGTTGCCACGCCACATCGATCCTTTGAAGACCACGCAGTTTGCGCGTCTGGACTTGCCCAACCGCAAGCCCGTTCGCACCAGCGGTCAACCTGACCCGACACGCACCAGCATCGACAGCCTGGCCAGCAGCGGTCGTCGCCATGGCGGCGGCGGTGGCGGTGGTTACGGCGGCGGCAATGGTGGTGGCGGCAAAGGCGGCGGCCGTGGCTTTGGCGGCGGCGGTGGCAACCGCGGCGGCTTCGGTCGCTGATCGACACCCCTCATGACAAGAGCCCGCAGATGCGGGCTCTTTTTTTGTCATCGGCATCGCCGAGCAAAACCATGTCGGAGCTGAAGCTCCGACCTACTGTGAAATTTGTAGGTCGGTGGCTTCAGCCCCGACGTTGCCCCGTCTGACACATCTGCCAGCGATGCTGCCCTCAATCCCGCACGAACAAAGTCACCAGCGGATCGGGACCGACCTGACGGCTCCAGTGGCCGTGCACGGTGGGGTCGAACGTGGCGCCTTCAGGCAAGGTGTCGCCCGAATAGAAAAATTCGCCTGGACCAAAGACGCGTGAGCTGCCGTCTTGCAAGAAGATTTCCATCTGGCCGCTGAGCACGAACAGCCATTGCGTGGCACCGGTGCAGTGAAAGCTGCTGCGAAAGCCCACCGGGCTTTGGCGCAACTGGTAGCCACCGCTGGGCAACAGGGGCGAGAGCTGGCTTTGCGGCGTGCCTTCTGTCAACTCCACCCACTCGTCGCGAAAGCGGGCGCGGCCATCGGTGTCGGTGAAGAGGATGACTTTTTTGAGTGCGGTCATGGCAGCTTGTTTCAAGATAAAGAGAGAACCCGATTGTCGCCGAGTCAACAGGCTTTCTGGTGGCCTCTGGCATAGTCTTGTCAACCGACACGCTGCCTCCAGAGGCAAAGAACACAGAGCCCCCCATGACACCCACTCCTTTGAAAATCGTCTTCCACGGCCAGAATGCGGCCAATTTTCGCCAAGGGTTTGAGGCCCTGATCGCGCCCGAGCACCAGGTGCTGGACCTGAGCGATGCACTGGATCAGCCCGGTGAGCGTGCGCATTACGAAAGCGCCGATGTGGTGATTGGCATCAAGCTCAACGCCGACATGCCCCAGCCTGTGAATGCCCGGCTGTTTCATGCCCCCGCTGCGGGCACCGATGCGGTCAACACCGCGCTTTTGCCAGCCCAATGCACGCTGGCCAATTGCTTTGGCCACGAGAACGCGATTGCCGAATACGTGATCGCGGCGCTCTTGATGCGACATGTGCCGCTGGCGCGGGCCGATGAAGATTTGCGCGCACAGCGCTGGACCTATTGGGCCGGTCGCCCCACCGCGCTGCGCACCGAGCTGGGCGCACAAACTTTGGGCCTGGTGGGCTTTGGCCACATCGCCCAGACCGTGGCCCAGCGCGCCAAGGGCATGGGCATGCGGGTGCATGTGGCCAACCGCAGCCCGATCACGCATGCGGTGGTGGACCAGAGCTGGACGCTCGATGGCCTGCACGACTTCATGGGGTCTTGTGACGCGGTGGTGGTGAGCCTGCCTTTGACCGAGAACACGCAAGGCTTGATCGATGCTGCGGCCATTGCGGCCATGCGGCCCGATGCGGTGCTGCTCAATGTGGGGCGTGGCGCGGTGATCGATGAACAGGCCTTGTACGAGGCGCTGAAAACCCGCCAGATCGGCGGCGCGGTGATCGACACCTGGTACCAATACCCCACGCCCACGCAAGCCGAGTGCGCACCCTCGCGCTTTGATTTCGCATCGCTGGACAACGTGATCATGACGCCCCACATGTCGGGCTGGACCTCGGGCACGGTGCGCCGCCGTCAAGAGACGCTGGCCGAAAACATTGGCCGTTTGAGCCGGGGCGAGGCTTTGATCAATGTGTTGCATGGGCCAGCGTAGTTTCGATTCGTAGGAGCAGCGCCCTGCGCGCGATGTCAGGTGCTTTGCCGCTGCACGATGTCGAAGCCCAAATCGAGTTGTGGGGCAGTGGGTTCCTCGCCGCGCATGAGGGCCAGGAGCATTTGCGCGGCGGCTTCGCCGATTTGCGCACGCGGCGTGCGCACGGTGGTCAGGGCGGGCAGCATCTGGTCGCTGCCGGTCAGGTCGTTGAAGCCTGCGATGGCCACTTGAGACGGCACCGACACGCCCAGGCGCAGAGCTGCCATGAGCGCGCCCTGGGCCAAGTCGTCGTTGCAGAAAAAGATCGCGTCCACCGCTGGGCGCTGCTGCATGATTTGCTCGAACAGGATGCCGCCCAAGGCGAGCGACGAAGGCGCAGGGTTCAAGAACTCCAAGGTGGGCTCATAAACACCGGCTTCTTGCAGAGCGCTGCGCCAGCCGTACAGGCGTTGCATCACACGCGGGTCCAGCTGTGCGGCAGCAAACGCTATGCGCTTGCGCCCCGTCTGCAAGAGGTGCCTCGTCATGGCCGCGCCCGCATCGGTTTGGCGAAAGCCCACGCAATACGGGGCATCAGCATGGTCTGGCGCAGGCAGGTCCATCAGGTGCACGCAGGGCACTTGGCTGCTTTGCATGAGTTTGCGGGTGGCCGCGTTGTGGTCGAGGCCTGTGACCAAGAGGCCCGCCGGGCGGTGCAGCAATTGTTCGCGCAGCAGCTGCTCTTCTTCGCTGGCGTCGTAGTGGGTCACGCCCATCAGGGTCTGGTAACCGCCAGCACGCAGGGTTTTCTGGGCGGCGTCGAGCAGGTCCACAAACAGGGCGTTGGACAAGAGCGGGATCAGGATGGCCACGTGGTTGCTGCGCTGCGAGGCGAGCGCCCGCGCGGCCGGGTCGGGCACGTAGCCGAGCTTGGCGGACACGGCTTGCACGCGTTCGATCAGCGCCGGGTCCACTGCCCTTTCGCCGCGCAAAGCGCGTGAGACGGTGCTGGGGCTCACGCCTGCGGCACGGGCCACATCGCTCAGGGTGATGCGGCCGGTGGCGCGGTGGCTTTTGATCGGCTTGGGCGGTGAATCAGAGGCGTTGGGCAAGGGTTAATCCGGAGAAAAATTCGGTGCGGCAGTCGATAGGATAGCGCTATCCCAAAGTTTGGAACGTTGATTTTGAAAATTCGTGGAAAACCCTGATCCACCTGTTTCAAGCTGACATCGACGCTCTGACTCTTTTTTGATTTCTTTGGACAGCGCTGTCCAAAACCCGATTGTCGACTGGAGTGATTGACGTGTCCAAACCCGATGTGCTGGCTGTGGCCAAGCTCCACCCTTTCTACCTGAAGCACCTGGAGTCGGTCTACACCGTGCACGACCGCACCCACATCACCGACCCGGCCGCCTTTGCGGCGCTCGCCCCGCGCATCATGGGCGTGGCAGGCACAGGCGAAGCCAGCGTGCCGCGCAGCCTGCTGGCGCAAGTGACCAACGCCAAAGTGGTGTCGGTGTTCGGCGTCGGTTATGACGGTGTGGATGTGGCAGCCGCCATCGAGCACGGCATACCTGTGACGCACACGCCCGATGTGCTGACCGACGATGTGGCCGATCTGGCCATGGGCCTGGTGCTGTCGGTGGGCCGCACCATCCCGCAAGCGGACCAGTTTGTACGCACAGGCCAATGGCCCAACGGCCCGATCGCCTTGGGGCGCAAGGTGTCAGGCGCTCGCCTGGGCATCGTAGGCCTGGGCCGCATTGGCAAAGCCATTGCCCAGCGGGCCAGCGGCTTTGGCATGTCGATCGCCTACACCGCACGTTCTGCCAAGGCCGATTCGGGTTTCCAGTTCTATGCAACACCGGCCGAGTTGGCCGCGAACGTGGACTTTCTGGTCGTCATCACGCCCGGCGGCGCAGGCACCAAACATTTGATCAACTCTGAAGTACTCCAGGCCCTCGGCCCACGTGGCTTCTTGATCAACGTGGCCCGTGGCAGCGTGGTCGATGAAGCGGCGCTGATCGCGGCCTTGCAAAACGGCACCATCGCCGGCGCGGGCCTGGATGTGTTTGCCAACGAGCCGAACGTGCCCGAAGCTCTGTGGTCCATGCGCAACGTGGTACTGACCCCGCACATGGCCAGCGCCACGACCGAGACCCGTCAAGCCATGGCCGATCTGGCTTTTGCCAACATGCAGGCCGGCACATCGGGCCAGCCCTTGCGCACGCCCGTGCCCGAGTGCGCGGCGCTGCTGAAGTGATCTGCGGGCCAACGTCATGAGCACCACCCTGAGCACAACGCCCATGCGCCTGATCGTCATGGGGGTCTCCGGTTGCGGCAAGTCAACCATGGCCGCCGCACTGGGCGAGCGTCTGGGCCTGGACATGGTGGACGGCGATGACCTGCACCTGCCAGAGAGCGTGGCCAAGATGCGCTCGGGCATTGCCCTGGAAGACGCCGACCGCTGGCCTTGGCTGGACCGGATTGGCGATTACCTCACACAGCCGCACCCGCAAGGCCGCGTGGTGGCTTGCTCGGCGCTCAAGCGGGTGTACCGCGACCGCATCCGTGCCCAAGCGGGCGATGTCTGCTTTGTGTTTCTCGACGGCGACTTTGAGCTGATCAACCAGCGCATGCGCCAACGTGTGGGCCACTACATGCAGCCGGGTTTGCTGGACAGCCAGTTCCGCACCCTCGAAATTCCCCAGGTCGATGAGACCGATGTCATCCGCCTGCCCATCACCGAACCGGTGCAGGACATGGTCGCGCAAGCGCTGGCTGCTTTGCAGGCCAGAGCGTCTTCCAGACTGCACCCTGCCCTCTGATTTTCAAAAGGACCCTTCATGTTCATCCGCTGTGCTTTCTTCCAAGGGAACGTCAAACCCGGCATGGAAGACGCTTTCAACCGTTACATCCGCGAAAAGCTGGTGCCTTTGTGGACACGCTTTCCCGGCGCTCAAGAGGTGCGCGTGCTGCGCCAGGTCGAGAGCGATGTGAGCGACCCGCACTTTGGCATGGTGCTGTCGGTGCGCTACCCCAGCCGCGAATCGATTGAGATCGCGCTGGCCTCGGCGGTGCGCATGGAAAGCCGCGAGGTGTCCAAGGATTTGATCGCCATGTTCGATGGCACCGTGTTCCACACCGTCTTCAGCGCCGACGAATACGCGCTCCCCACCGATTGAGTTTTTTCTTTTTTCAACCAGGAGACAACACCATGAAAATTTCCCGTTTGCTTCTCGCCTGCCTGATCGCGGCCACCGGCTCTGCCGCCTTTGCAGCCAAGTTCAACCTGAAAATGGGCCACGCGGTCAACACGACCGACGGCCAGCACGCCGCCGCCTTGAAGCTGGCCGAACTGGTCAAACAACGCACCAACGGTGATGTCGAAATCACCGTCTTCCCGTCCAACCAATTGGGCAACGACGGCGCCATGATCAACGGCGTGCGCGGTGGCACCATCGACATCGTGTCGAGCGGCGCATCCAACTACAACGGCCTGGTGGCCAACACCGCCGCCATGGAGCTGCCCTTTGTGTTCCGCAACGCCCAGCATGCCTACCATGTGCTGGACGGTGACATCGGCACCGGCGTGCTGAACGAACTGGCCCCGCACAACATGAAGGGCCTGGCCTACTGGGAAAACGGCTGGCGCGCTTTCACCAACAACAAGCGCCCCGTCAACAAGCCCGAAGACCTCAAGGGCCTGAAGATCCGCTCCACCCCCAACCCGTACCACATCCAGGCTTTCAAGCTGCTGGGCATGAACCCCTCGCCCATGCCGATCGCCGAGCTCTACACCGCGCTCGAATCGGGTGCCTTTGACGCGCAAGAGCACCCCATCAACGTGACCTGGTCGTCCAAGTTCTACGAAGTGCAAAAGTACCTGACCGTGAGCAACCACGTGTATTCGCCCATCATCGTGGCCATGAACAAGGCCAAGTTCGACAGCTTGCCTGCGAACTACCAAAAGATCGTGGTCGATGCCGCACGTGAAGCCGCCAAGTACCAACGTGACCTGAATGCGCAAAACGCAGGCAAGGTCGTGGCGGACTTGAAGAAGTCGGGCATGCAAGTGATCGAGAACGTGGACATGGCCCCCTTCCAGAAGATTGTCTCGGCTGAAATCGCCAAGACCTTCGGTGAGAAGAATGGCACGGCCCTGCTCAACGCCATCGAAGCCACCAAGTAAGTTGTTGTCATCCGTCCCCCTCGCGTGAGGGGGACTTTTTTCAGCCGGGCAACCGGCTTTCTCGCATGAGCATTCTTGAGTCTTTTCAGCTGAGCGGTCGCCGGGCCCTGGTGACCGGATCATCCGGCGGCATTGGTTTTGCCCTGGCCCGCGCCTTGGGGCAAGCGGGCGCACACGTGGTCTTGAACGGCCGCAACGCGGGCAAACTGCATCAAGCCGCAGCCACCTTGCAGGCTGAAAACCTGTCGGTCAGCACCAGTGCCTTTGACGTGACCAACGCCGCCGAAGTGCGCACGGCCATCGACGCGCTGGAGACGCAAGGGGCGATTGACATTCTGGTCAATAACGCGGGCATGCAAATTCGCGGTCCGCTGCACGAGTTTGCCGACGACGATTGGCACACCCTGATGAAGACCAACCTGGACAGCGTGTACTTTGTCAGCAAGGCCGTGGCGCAAAAAATGATCCCGCGCGGCCAAGGCAAGATCATCAACATCTGCTCGGTGCAAAGCGAGCTGGGTCGCCCCGGCATTGCGCCCTACACCGCCAGCAAGGGCGCGGTGAAGATGCTCACCAAGGGCATGGCCATCGACTGGGGGCAGTTTGGCCTGAACGTCAACGGTCTGGGCCCGGGTTATTTCAAAACCGAGCTGACCGAAAAGCTCGTCAAGGACGAAGCCTTCACCGCCTGGCTGGTCGGGCGCACGCCCAGCCGCCGCTGGGGCGATGTCGAGGAGCTTGGCGGCGCAGCCGTCTTTCTGGCCAGCGACGCCTCGCGCTTCATGAATGGCCATGTTTTGTATGTGGACGGTGGTGTCACCGCCACGCTGTGACCGAAATGATCACCCCCTGCCCCATTTGTATTTCATGATCACACATCTCTTCGATCAACCTTCAAAGGCCATCTCATGATTGATCAATTCATCGACCATTTTTGCAAGCTCATCAAAATCATCATGGTGATTTTTCTGGCCATCATGGTCGTCCTCGTCTTCGGCAACGTCGTGTTGCGCTATGGTTTCAACTCGGGCCTGGCCTTGTCGGATGAACTCTCCCGCTGGTTGTTCGTCTGGATCACCTTCATGGGCGCGGTGGTGGCCATGAAAGAAGGCACCCACCTGGGCACCGACACCTTGATCTCGCGCCTGTCGGTACGCGGTCAAAAGATTTGCTTTGTGCTGGCCAATTTGCTGATGCTGTTTTGCTGCGGCCTGCTGGCCAAAGGTGCCTGGCAGATTGTGGGCATGAACATCGGCACCAAAAGCCCGGTGATGGAAGTCTCCGAAGGCTTCTTTTACGGCTGCGGCATTTTTGCTGCGTGCGCGGGCGCACTGATGCTGGTCCTCAAGATGTGGCGTCTGGCCCGTGGCGAGTTGAAAGACTCGGAATTGATTGGCGTTCGGGAGTCGGAAGAAGACACCCTGGACCTGCCCACCGCACAACGATAAGCACCGGAGCACAACATGACCATTTTCATCTTCATCGGTTCTTTGCTGGCCGCCATGGCGCTGGGTGTGCCCATTGCTTTTTCACTGTTGATTTGCGGTGTGGCACTGATGTGGCACATGAACATTTTTGATGCGCAAATCCTGGCGCTCAACGTGATCGAGGGGGCCAACAGCTTCCCGCTCCTGGCCGTGCCCTTCTTCATGCTGGCGGGCGAGGTGATGAACACCGGCGGCCTGTCGCGCCGCATTGTGGACTTCGCCATGGCCTTGGTCGGCCACATCCGTGGTGGCCTGGGCTATGTGACCATCGTCGCGGCCTGCTTGCTGTCGGCCCTGTCGGGCTCGGCCGTGGCCGATGCCGCAGCGCTGACGGCCTTGATGCTGCCCATGATGGTCAAAGCCGGGCACGACAAAGCCCGCAGCGGCGGCCTGATCGCCGCTTGTGGCGTGATCGGCCCGGTCATCCCGCCCTCGATTGGTTTTGTGATCTTTGGTGTCGCAGCCAACGTGTCGATCAGCAAGCTGTTCCTGGCCGGCATCTTCCCCGGCATCTTGCTGGGCGCTGGCTTGTGGATCACCTGGTGGTACCTGACCCGCAAGGAAAACCTGAGCCCTCCTCCTCGCAAGACCTTTGCAGAGGTGATGGCTTCCATGCGCAGCGCAGGCTGGGCCCTGATGCTGCCCCTGATCATTTTGGTGGGCTTGCGCATGGGCGTCTTCACGCCCACCGAGGCGGCAGTGGTGGCTGCGGTCTATGCCCTGTTTGTGGCCGGTGCGGTGTACCGTGAACTCAGCTGGAAACAGCTGTACGAAGTGTTTGAACGCGCCGCCATGACCACCGCCTTGGTCATGTTCCTGGTGGCTGCGGCCATGGTTTCTGCCTGGCTGATCGCCGTGGCCAACCTGCCTGCGCAACTGGTCGAGATGCTGCAACCGCTGATCGACAAGCCGACCTTGCTGATGTTCGTCATCATGATCTTGTGCATGGTGGTGGGCACCGCCATGGACATGACGCCGACCATTTTGATTCTGACCCCCGTGCTGATGCCCATCGTCAAAGCCGCTGGCATTGACCCGGTCTATTTTGGCGTGCTGTTCATCATCAACAACTCGATTGGCTTGGTGACCCCGCCTGTGGGCACGGTGCTCAACGTGGTGGCCGGCGTGGGCCGCATGCGCATGGACGATGTGACGCGCGGCGTGATGCCTTTCATGACCGTGCAATTTGTGGTCATGTTCCTGATGGTCATTTTCCCCGCGCTGGTCATGGTGCCTGCGCGCATGATGTATTGAATCCCCCATTGAAAGTTGAATCCCATGCGTTCTGTCATTTGCCACGGCCCCCGCGATTTGCGCCTTGAAGAGCGTGAGCTGCCCGCACTGAACCCTCAACAGATCCAGGTGCAAGTCGCTTATGGCGGCATTTGCGGCTCGGACCTGCACTACGCCCAGCACGGCGGCTTTGGCACCGTGCGCATCAAGGAGCCGATTGCGCTGGGCCACGAAGTGTCCGGCATCGTGCGAACCGTGGGTGCCGATGTGAAAGGTTTCACCGCAGGCCAGCGCATTGCGATCTCGCCCTCGCGCCCTTGCGGCCACTGCCGCTTTTGCCAGGCGGGCCAGCACAACCACTGCCTGAACATGCGTTTTTACGGCAGCGCCATGCCCTTCCCGCACATCCAGGGCGCGTTCTCTGAACAGCTGGTGATCGAGGGCTACCAGGCCCACCCGATTGCCGACCACCTGAGCCTGTCCGAAGCTGCGCTGGCCGAGCCTTTGTCGGTCGGCCTGCATGCCATTCAGCGTGCGGGCAGCGTGCTGGGCAAGCAAGTGCTGGTGACCGGTTGCGGCCCAATTGGCTCGCTCTTGATTGGCGCTTTGCGCCGTGCAGGCGCTGCCCGCATCGTGGTGGCTGACATCGCTGATTTGCCTTTGAAGTGCGCCAAAGAGATGGGTGCAGACGAAACCATCAACCTCAAAACCCAGGCCGAAGCGCTCGACAAATACAAAGTGGACAAGGGCCAGTTTGATGCCGTGTTTGAAGCCTCGGGCAGCGAAGCCGCGCTGCGCGTGGGTCTGGACACCATCGTGCCGCGAGGCGTGCTCATCACCGTGGGCATGGGCGGCGACATCAGCCTGCCCATGACCCAGGTCGTGGCCAAAGAGGTGGACATGCGCGGCACCTTCCGCTTCCATGCCGAATTTGCCACCGCGGTGCGCTTTTTGAACGAAGGCCTGGTCAACGGCAAGCCGGTGATCACCAGCGTCTTGCCCATGGACCGCGCCCTCGAAGCCTTTGAGCTGGCGGCCGACAAGAGCCAGTCGCTCAAAGTGCAAATTGCCTTTGCCGATGCATGACCATCCCCCACGTTTTTTGATTCTCTGAAAGTCTCTTCCATGAAAAAAGTTGCCCTCGTCACCGGTGCCAGCTCCGGCATTGGCCAGGCCTGCGCCCTCGGTCTGCTCAGTGAAGGCTGGCAGGTGGTGCTGGTTGGCCGTCGCGCCGACGCCCTCCAAGACACCATTGCCAAAGCCGGCGCGAATGCTGCCAACGGCGTGGCCATGCCGGCCGATGTGTCCAGCGAAGAACAGGTCAAGGCTTTGTTCAAGAAAGTCCGCGCCCAGTTCGGCCGCCTGGACTTGCTGTTCAACAACGCGGGCATCTCACTGCCCACCACCATGCCCGGCGATGTGTCTGGCGAGGACTGGCGTCGCATGGTGGATGTGAACCTGAACGGCGCGTTTTACTGCCTCTCGCACGCCTTCAAGCTCATGCAAGAGCAAAGCCCGCAGGGCGGCCGCATCATCAACAACGGCTCGATCTCAGCCCATGTGCCGCGCTTTGGCTCGATCGCGTACACCGCGACCAAGCACGCCATCTCGGGCCTGACACGCGCCGCCTCGCTGGACGGCCGGGCCTTCAGCATTGCGGTGGGGCAAATCGACATCGGCAACGTGGCCTCGGACATGACCGAGCGCATGGCCAAGGGCGTGGCCCAGGCCGACGGCAGCATCAAGGCCGAACCCCGCATGGACATGTCGGCGGTCGTTGACACCTTCTTGACCATGTCGCGCCTGCCGCTGTCGGCCAACATCCTGTTCACCACGGTGATGGCCACCAACATGCCTTATGTGGGGCGTGGCTGATCGGATTGGCGAACTCCACCATCAAAAACAGGCGCATCAAGCGCCTGTTTTTTTGGGCGCTGCACACAGCTCAGCGGCGGCTGCGGAACTTCTTGAGTTCTCCATAGAAGGACTGCGCGAATTCTGAGCCGATCGTCTCGGAATTCTTGTCAATCACCGGTTGCACGGCCGCACGGATTTTGTCCAATTCAGCCGCAGGCATCTCGGTCACCGACATGCCTTTGGCCTTCAACTGGGAGACCACTTCACCGACTTGCTGCAACTCTTGACTGCGCTGGAAGGTGCGGGTCTCTTCGGCCACTTTTTGCACCGTCTTTTGCTGCTCCGGCGTCAGGCTGGCCCACCATTTTTTGGAGGCCAACAGTGCCACCGGGGTGTACACGTGGTTGGTGATCGTCAGGTACTTTTGCACCTCGAACATTTTGTTGGCATACATGTCCACCACAGGATGCTCATAGCCATCGAGCGCACGGGTCTCCAGCGCCGGATAGACCTCAGGGAAAGCCATCGGCACCGCGTTCATGCCCATGGCATTGAAGCTGGCCAAAGCCATGGGGCTTTGCATGACACGGACCTTGAGCCCTTTCATGTCGGCCATGGCGGACAGCGGTTTCTTGCTGTTGGACATGTTGCGAAACGCGCCACCCGACCAGACCAGACCCTGGATGTTCATGTCGGTCAGCCCATCGAGCATCTTGCGGCCCACTGGACCGTCCAGCACATAAGCTGCTTCGGCATCGCTGCCAAAGAGAAACGGGAAATCAAAAATTTGCAATTCTTTTTTACGCGCCGAGATGGGTGCCAATGCCCCCATGTACAGGTCTTGCGTGCCGCTTTGCAGGGCAATCAGCATCTTGTCTTCGCCACCCAGTGTGGAGTTGCCAAACACCTCGATCACGACCTTGCCGCCCGTGGCTTTCTCGACATTGGCCGCGAACTGTTTCATGGCCAAGGCACGCGGGTGCGCATCGGCAAAGGAATGGCCCAGTTTGGCCTTCTTGACGTCTTGTGCCCAGGCCGCGCCCAGCAGCAGGGACGAGCCCAGCAAAGCCGCGACCGACCGAACCATCCAACGACGAGATGAAGATTGCATGTTGTGCTCCTGTGAATTGTGGACAAGCAAAGGGAACTGACGGAAGGAAACTGACTCAAGGGAACTCAGGTGCGGGTCATCATGTGCAGCGGCCACATGACGATTTCAGGAAAGACCACCAGCATCAGCATGACCACGGTTTGCGCGATCATGAAAGGCATCACGCCCTTGATGGCCCCGGACATGGGAATCTTGGCAATGCTGCACACCACATTGAGCACGGTGCCCACAGGCGGCGTGACCAGGCCGATGGCGTTGTTGATGATGAAGAGCACACCAAAGTAGACCGGGTCAATACCGGCTTGCTTGACCACCGGCATCAACACGGGCGTCATGATCAGCACGGTGGGCGTGAAGTCCAGTGCCGTGCCGATGATGAACACCATGACCATCAAGATGAAGGTGAGCAGCATCTTGTTGTCCATGAAGGGCTGCACCAGTTCGGCCACTTGCTGTGGGATGCCCGCTGTGGTGATGAGCCAGGCCGACACACCTGCGGCGGCCACAAGGAACATCACGATGGCTGTGGTCTCGGCCGCGCGGTAAAACAGATGGAACAACTCTTTGTATTGGATCTCGCGGTACACAAAGAGACCGACCACCAACGAATAGGCCGCAGCAATCACGGCCGCCTCGGTGGGGGTGAAAAATCCAATTTTCAGACCGCCAATGATGACCAGCGGCAAGGTCAGCGCCCACAGCGATTTGCGGGTTTCGCTCATGCGTTCGGCCATGCTGCGCTTGGGCTCGACCTTGATCTTGTCGCGCTTGATGGACCAGCGCCAGGCGATCATGATGGCCACGCCCATCAGTACGCCGGGCACAATGCCCGCGATGAACAGTTTGGTGATGCTCACGCCACCGGCCACGCCAAAAATGATCATGCCAATCGAAGGTGGAATCACGGGCGCGATGATGCCGCCGCAGGCGATCAGCCCGCAAGAGCGGTTCACGTCATAGCCTGCTGTGCGCATCATGGGCACCAGCACCGAAGCCAGTGCCGCGGTATCGGCCACGGCCGAGCCAGACAGCGAGGCCATGATCACGGCAGCCGTCACGGCCACATAGCCCAGGCCACCGGGAATGTGACCGATCCAGGCCATGGCCATGTTGATGATGCGGCGGGTCATGCCGCCCGCATTCATGAACTCGCCCGCCAACATGAAGAAGGGCACGGCCAGCAAAGGAAAGCTGTTGGAGCCGTCCCACATGTTCTGGATCACGATCTGCGGATCGGTCACGCCCATGTGGAACATCATCGCCAGACCGCAACCGATCAGGGCAAAGGCAATTGGCATGCCCAGGGCCATCAAGCCCAGCAGGGAGCCAATGAAAACAAATATGGTCATGGTGGACTCCCCTTACGCTTTCTGGCCAACTTCGGCCGCAATGTCATCCACTTCAGACATGCCTTCTTCCATCACGTCGGACAACTCGGATTCCTGGACCTGCCCCGTCAACAAGCGGTACAGGTTGAACAGGCACATGATGCCGATGAAGGTGCCGGTGAGGTAGCTCACGCCAAACACCCAGATCATGCTGATCTGGGCCACGGGCGAGGCGTTGCCCTGCAGGATGTCGTGCTGCAGGTAGGTGCCATAGACGATGTAGCCACAGCACACCGCCATGATGAATTGGCTGATGCCCCAGCAGACTTTCTTGCCCGCCAGCGGCAGCAGTTGGGTGATCACGTCCACCCCCAGGTGCGCATGCTTGCGCATGCCCACGATGGCCCCGATGAAGGTCATCCAGACAAAAGCAAATCGCGGAATTTCTTCCGACAGGTCAATGCCCGTGTTGAAGAAAATGCGCAACATCACGTTGCCAAACACCATCACCAGCATGGTGGCGATGCAGAGCACCATGACGGTTTCAAAGAGTTTGAAAACGCCGTCGATGATCGCTTGAATTGTTTTTGTCATGGAGACCTCCAGGGGAATCGCTGGTCAGGGCTTATTTGCCTGAACGTGCTTTTTCAATTTCAGCGTAGAACTGCTTGACGAAGTCTTCGCCAATCACCGGCGCAAACTTGGTCACCACAGACTTGACCTTGTCCTGGATGCGGGCCAACTCGGCTGCAGGCACCGGGGTCACAGTCACACCGGCTTTGGCAAATTTGCCGACCACGTCCTTGTCGCCTTCTTCCAGGTATTTGCGTTGCAGCAGACCGGCTTCGGTAGCGGCTTTTTGCACACCGGCTTTGTCAGCCGCAGACAGGCCATCCCAGAATTTCTTGGAAGCGACCAAGGCCACAGGCGTGTAGACGTGGTTGGTCAAAGAGATGAACTTCTGCACTTCCTGCATCTTGTTGGCGTACATGTGCACCAGTGGGTTTTCCTGACCGTCCAGGGCCTTGGTTTCCAGGGCGGGGAAGACTTCAGAGAAGGCCATGGGCACGGCGTTGGCACCGATGGTTTTCCAGGTTTCCAGCGCCACGGGGTTGGCCATCACGCGCACCTTGAGGCCGCTGACGTCTTCGAGCTTGGTGACCGGGCGCTTGCTGTTGGACAGGTTGCGAAAGCCCATGCCCGTCCAGGTCAGGCCGACCAGACCACTGGGTTCGATCTTCTGGAAAATCTGTTTGGAAGAAGCCCCGTCGAGCACGGCATAGACTTCTTTTTCATTGGCAAACATGAAAGGCAGGTCCCAGATCTGGACTTCTTTCACTTTGGACGACAAAGGCGCCAAGGTGCCGATGTACATCTCTTGCGTGCCCGATTGCACGGCTTGCAGTTGCTTTTCGTCACTGCCCAACACGGCGTTGTGGAAGACCTGGATCTTCACATCGTTGTTGGTGTACTTGGCGGCCAGTTCTGCAAACTTGTTCATGGCCATGGCTTGGGGGTGCGTCTCAGGCATGGCGTGGCCAATTTTGGCCTTGACCTCGGCGAAAGCCGCCCCTGAGCAAAGAGCCAGGCTGGCAGCCGCCAGCAGTGTCGCGCGGCGCAAAGAAGAAGTCTTTGAAATCATGGAATGTCTCCGTCTTGGTGGGTTGAAGTGGATCAGCAGATGTGGCCCAAGCGCTGCACTGCTGCATCAGAAAATCAAGGGGTGTGCAAACTGCCGTCGATCAGCCGTGTCTGGGTCCAGGTGGTCACACCGCTGTCGCAGGGATAAAGCGCCGCTTGCGCCTCGTCAATGTCCACTCCCAGACCGGGCAAGTCGTTGGCGTACACATAGCCCTTGCGGAATTCGGGCAAGCCAGGGAACACGTCGAGCAGCGCCTCGCGCGGCCCCTTGAGTTCCTGGATCACAAAGTTGGGAGGCTCGGTACCCGACCACTCCTGCACCCCGAAGTTGCGGGAGGCCAGATCAATGTGGATGTTGGCCGCATGCGCCAGTGGCGACATGTCGCCCGGGCCATGCCAGGCGGTACGCACGCCATATTGCTCGGCAAACAATTGCAGCTTGCGGGCGGGCGTGATGCCCCCAACTTGGCTGAGGTGCACTCGGATGAAATCGATCAGCCGCTCGGCGATCAGGCTGCGCCACTCAAACGGGTGGTTGAACAGCTCGCCTTGCGCCAAGGGGATGTTGGTCTTGTCGCGCAACTGGCGCAGCCATTCGCCCTCTTCGAGCGGGATGGCATCTTCGAGGAAAAACAGATCGAAGGGCTCCAGCGCCTGCGCAAAGCGGATCGCATCGGTGGGTTTGAGGCGCTCGTGCACGTCGTGGCACAGCTCCACATCGAAGCCCACACGACTGCGGATGCCGTCAAACATCTTGACGGTTTCGCGCATGTATTTGCGTGCATCCAGGTAGACCCCGTCTGGCGCCTGGCTGGGCGCATGGGCAGGTGCGTGGCCGTAGCCCCCGCCACCGTACCCGCCGCTTTGGCAGCGGATGTGCGTGATGCCCTGCTCGCGGTACTTCTGGATGTTCTCGCACAGCTCGCTCAAGTCCTTGCCGTCGGCATGTCGGTAGATTGGTACCGCTTCGCGCACTTTGCCGCCCAACAACTGGTACAGCGGCATATTGGCCAGCTTGCCCTTGATGTCCCACAGGGCCATGTCGATGCCGGAGATCGCGTTGTTCTCGATCGGGCCGTTGCGCCAGTAGGCGTTTTGGTGCATCAGTTGCCAGATTTCTTCGATCGCGTGCACATCGCGCCCCAGCACCAGGGGACGGATGTATTCCTCGATCAGGCACTTCACGGCCAGATGGCGGTACGCGAAAGTGCCGCAACCCAAGCCATACAGGCCTGGCTGGTTGGTTTCAACCTTGACCACCAGCAGGTTGATGCCTTCGGGGGCGGTCAGGATGACTTTGACGTCGGTGATGAGGATGCTCATGGGATCGGTCTGCAATGGATAGGGTGGTCAGAAGATCAGAGCACCGACAGCCAACCGCCATCGACATAGATGATCTGGCCGTTGACGTAATTGGAGGCCCCTGAAGCCAGGTAGATGGCGGTGCCCACGAGTTCGTCAGGGCGGCCCCAACGCTGGGCGGGGTTGCTGCTTTTGACCCAGGCGTCAAACGTGGGGTTGTTGACCAAGGCCTCGTTCATGTCGGTCAGGATGTAACCGGGGCCAATCGAGTTGGCCTGGATGTTGTGCTGTGCCCATTCGGCAGCCATGGCTTTGGACAGCATCTTGATGCCGCCTTTGGCCACGGTGTAAGGGGCCACGGTGGCGCGGGCGGCCTCGCTGGTGAGCGAGCCGATGTTGATGATCTTGCCGCCAGTGCCGCGCGCGATCATGCGGCGGGCCGCGGCGCGCCCCACCATGAAGGCGGCGGTGAGGTTGGTGTTGATGACGCGGTTCCAGTCGTCCAGTGACACGTCCAGCATCGGCTGGCGGTGCTGGATGCCCGCGTTGTTGACGACGATGTCAATGGCCAGGCCAGCACGGTCAAAACCGTCAAAGGCCGCGTCCACCGAGGCCGGATCGGCCACATCGAATGCTGCGCCTTGGGCGTTCAGACCCAAGGCCTGCAGCTGCGCCACTGCGGCATCCACCGCCGCAGGCTGGCGGCTGTTGAGAACGACGGTGGCCCCCGACTCGGCCAGGCCTTGCGCCAAAGCCAGGCCAATGCCGCGGGTGGAGCCGGTGATCAGGGCCGTGCGACCGCGAAGGTCAAACAAGCTGGGCGCAGTAGGTGATTTCATGCCCGGAAATATATATGACGTATGATGAATGAACCCACATGGAAAACCCTAGGAAAGATGAATACCTTTCTTCGTTGATACTCTGAGCAAGAGAAGGATTGGTCGCAATCCATTTGTCATACCTGGAACACCATGAATCCCAAACCGGCCGCACCCCGCACCACCTTTCAGCAACAGGTTCTGGACACCTTGGGCCGGGACATTTGCAGTGGCCGGGTCAAGCCCGGGCAATTGCTGCCGCCCGAGGCCGAGCTGTGCGAGCGCTTTGGTTTCAGCCGCATCGTCATCCGCGAGGCCATCAAATCGCTGGCGGCCAAAGGCTTGCTGGAAGTCACACGCCGCGTGGGCACGCTGGTGCTGGAGCCCACGCGCTGGAATTTGTTCGACACGGACATCATCGTCTGGCGAGCCGAGTCCACCGTGTTCGACCCGACCTTGTCGCGCGACCTGATGGAGATGCGGCGCATCATCGAACCGGCTGCTGTGCGCTTGGCAGCGTTGCGCGCCAGTGACGACGACCGACGCAACCTGCGCTCGGCCTACATGGCCATGGCGCGGGCAGTGGCGGGCAAAGGCGATTACGTCAAGGCCGATCTGGCTTTCCACACCACCATCTTGTCGGCTTGCGGCAACCAGTTTGTGCGCCAGATGCAAGATGCCATGGGCGCTTTGCTGCGCGTGAGTTTTGAAGTCATCACCACCAAGCCCGGTGGCCCGGCCCATTCATTGCCCTTGCACGAAGCCGTTTGCGAAGCCATCGAACGCGGTGACGCAGACGCCGCCGAACGCGCGGCGATGATTTTGATCGAGGGCGCTGAAGAGGATCTGCGCGAACTGATTCCGCAGCGCACGCCAGCGCTCAAAGCACAGGACCGCTGAACGCCCGACTGCCGATCGAAAACGGCCCCGGCGAACCGCCAAGGCTGCGGGCATCGGCGGCACCGATGCGCTCGCCGCGATTCAGACCAAGGGCACCGTCAATGCCTGGATGACCTGTCGGGTATCCGGACGAATGCCGCGCCACCACAAGAAAGCTTCTGCGGCTTGTTCGGCCAACATGCCCACACCATCTGCCAGATGCCGAACCCCAGCGCTCTGCGCCAGTCGCAAGAAAGGCGTCAAGCCTTTGCCATAGGCCAATTCGTAGGCCAGCGCACCCGGTGCAAAGACAGTGGCCGGGACAGCCGGCAACTCGCTGCGCAAGCTGGCCGATGTGGCGTTGAAGACCACATCAAACGACATGCCGCCCAGCCGATGCATGGCCACAGCCTCCACCGTGGTCGATTCGGTCTTGTGCTGTGCAGCGATCTTCGCCAGGTCTTCGGCCTTGGACTCGGTTCGATTGGAGATGACCAACTGCTGTGGACCTTGTGCCAGAAAGGGCAGCAAGGCCCCTCTTGCCGCGCCACCCGCGCCCAACAGCAAGATCCGTTTGTGGCGCAGGGCATGGCCCAGGTTGTGCACCACATCGCGCACCAGGCCGACCCCATCGAAGTTTTCAGCGAAGACCTCCTCGCCCTGAAACTTCAAGGCGTTTGCCGCCCCAGCCAATTCAGCCGCTGCGGAGCGCTGTGTGGCGTATTCAAAGGCGTCCAGCTTGAAGGGTGCCGTCACATTCATGCCCCAACCACCGCTTTGGCGGAACGCATCCACGCAGAGCTTGAATTGCCCCAGGGGGCCCAGCACTTTGGTGTATTCGATGTCCTGCCCCGTGGACTGGGCAAAATTGGTGTGAATGAACGGCGACTTGGAAAAGTCAATCGGGTTGCCGATCACGGCATAACGGTCGGTCATGAGGCCCTCACTCACTTTGAAAACAAAACACCATCGGCCTGCATGGCCTGAATGTCCGCTTCGGAATAACCCAGCGTGCGGGCGATGGCGGCGTTGTGCTGCCCCATGTCCGGTGCCACCTGTTTCATGGGTGCCGTGGTGTCGCAGTCCGAAAACTTGAAGGGCAGATTGGGCAACTTGAGGGTGCCGTAGCGCGGGTGCTCTTGTTCCAACAACATGCCACGCGCCTGAATCTGCGGGTCGTTGATGACCTCATCGATGCGCTGCACTTTGGCACTGGGCACGTCAATGCCATCCAACAGCGCCAACACGTCAACCACTGATCGCTGCGCCACCCAGGCTTTGACGACCGCCAGGATTTCTTCCCGGTGGGTGTTGCGCCCGTTGAGGCTATGAAAGCGCGTATCGCTGCCAAAGTCAGCGGGGCCACCGTGCTGCGCCAGCATGCTGGCAAATCGAATCCAGGCATCGTCCACCTGCGCGGCAATCACCAGATCGCCGTCTTTGGCGCGGAACACGCCATAGAGTGTCGAAGTGGGCATGTCATGCCCTGTCTGCTGGGGCAGCACCTGGCCGCCAGAGAGGGTGTAGCACTGCACCGCGTACTCGTGCATGGACACCAGCGTGTCATAGAGCGCCATGTCGATGTGCTGACCCTTGCCGGAACTGACCCGGCCCAACAAGGCCGCGTTGATGGCCGCCACGGCATGGATGCCGGTGTACATGTCGCCCAGCGAGATGCGCAGCAGCGGTGGGGCCTCGCCAGGCACGCCCACCATCTGCATGATGCCGCTCTTGGCTTCGGCGATCAGGCCAAAACCTGCGCGGTGTGAGTCCGGACCTGTGTGGCCATACGCCGAAATGGAGCAATACACCAGCTTCGGGTTGCGTTCGGACAGCTCTTTGTAGCCCAGACCCAGCTTGTCCAGTGCGCCAGGGCGGTAGTTCTCGATGAAGACATCGGCACTGTCGCAGAGCTTTTGCATGAACGCTTTGCCGCGTGGGTCTTTCATGTTGACGCTCACGCCCTGCTTGCCCATGTTCAGCTGCAGGAAGTAGCCGCTTTGCTGCTCGTCAATGACATGGGCGTGCTGGCGTCCGGCGTCACCGAGTCCAGGACGTTCCACCTTGATGACCTCAGCGCCCATGGCGGCCAGGCAGCGGCCCACATAAGGGCCTGCAAGAAAGTGGCTGTAGTCAATGACCCGAATGCCTTGGAGTGGCAAGTTTTGCATCAGAAAGCTCCTGGTCGGCGGGGAATCATCAATCGGTGTTCCCCTTTGTGAACGACTTCACCATGCTGGTTGATCAGCTCGGACGGCAAAATCACGATGCCCCAGCCCGGACGGCTCTTGCTGGCACGCAGGCCAGTGACGGTGAACTTGACGTGCAAGACATCGTTGATCTTGATGGGCAACAAAAAATCCCAGGTCCAGCCCAGCGACATGCCGGGCAAGAATCGGTATTCGCTTTGGGTCTTGAGGCCATCGGCAATCGACAGGCCAAACAGGCCATGTGCCACTCGGGTGCCAAAGGGCGTGGTTTTGGCGTAGTCCTCGTCGATGTGCACCGGGGTGTAGTCACCGGTCAACACGGCGTAGGCGTTGATCCGTTCTTCGGTGACTTCATAGCTGGGGCTGATGCAGACATCGCCCTCTTGCGCATCGTCCCAGTACTTTTCGGGCGTTTTGAAATGGATGACAGGTGGTGTGAGTTTCATGGGTGCTGTTCCAATCACTGAGCGCGGGGATTGACCTTGAGCACTTGCTCGACGCTGCCGGGGGCCGCCTGAATCAGTTCAACAGCCAAGCCATCCGGCAATTGCAGCCAGTTGCGGCCTTGTGGCAAGGCTTTGACTCCCCAAGGCTCTGCCGCCTTGAGCGCCGCCTCCAGGTCATCGACCATGACCCCCAGATGCGCCAGCCAGCCTGCATCGTTGGAAGGGGCTGCTTCAAAATCCGGCGTGGCCATCAGCTGCATGCCACCCATCGTCCAGTACTGCTTGGGGTCATCGGTGGGGCCATCGATTTCCCGCACGTCCATGCCCAGGACTTCATAAAAGAACCGGATGTGCCAATGAATGTCTTTGACCCGGATGGCCACATGTTCAACGTAGGCTTTGACTGCCATGGTGTTTCCTTCAGTTGTGCGAATGCTTATGCAGGCAGGCCGCGCTCAATGCCCTTGAGGCAAGCGACCAATGTGCGGTTGACGGGCGTGGGCACGCCACATTTTTGACCCCAGCGGACCACCGAGCCGTTGACGTAGTCCACTTCGGTGATCGAGCCTTTTTCCAGGCTTTGCAGCATCGACGCCTTGAATTCGGGCGGAAGACCTGCGGCGGCCTTGATCCAGGCTTGCTCGGGGTCGGTGACGGACAAGGCGATGCCACTGGCCTTGGCCACATCGATGGCTTCCTGAACCGCCGCCAGTGCACAGGCCTTGACCTCAGGCACCTGGTACAGGTCCCCGTAAGTGAGGTGGGTGATGCCACTGAGCGCCCCCGTGGCCACGTTGACGAGGAGCTTCTCCCACATCGTGCCCATGATGTTGTCGCTGATGTGGGTGATCAGCCCGGCGTCATTGAACACCTGGGCCATGCGCTGGACCCGATCGGTCAGGCGTCCATCCAGTTCACCGATGTAGGTTTCCTTACCCTCGGTGCCTCGGATGATATGGCCCGGAGCCAGCATCACGCCACCGGCATAGGTCTTACCCGCCAGCACCTTGTCGCGCCCCACCACGTCGGCCAGCACATCCTCATGACCCAGGCCGTTTTGCAGCGACAGCACGACCGTGTCTGGCCCCACGATGGCGGTCGCCGATGTGATGGCCTCTTGCGTGTGGAACGACTTCACCAGCACCACGATCAGATCGACGGTGCCGGTTTGTGCGGGGATTTCCTGTGCGTTGCGGCTGGCTTTGACAGGGATGCTGCGATCAACGCCATTGATGCGCACACGCAAGCCATGCTGGTTCATGGCCTCGACTTGGTCTGCGCGGCGATTGATCAGCCAGACGTCGTGGCCTGCCTCGCTCAAGCAACTGCCCATCGCACAACCCAGGGCACCTGCGCCCAGGACAGCAATTTTCAATTTGGACTCCTCATGACCCATGGTTGGGAATTTGCGCAGATGTTAGAGTTCCGGGACACTTTGCGAAATGCAATATAAACAATATTCAATATTGAAATTTTCAATATGACCCCAAAAGCCGAAGCCTGCGCCGAAGAGATAGATCTCAAACTGTTGCGCCTGTTGGACGCGCTTTACGCGACCCAAAGCGTGACCCGCACAGCGCAAAGGTTGGCGCTCAGCCAACCCACGGTGAGCATTGGTTTGTCCCGGTTGAGAAAGATGCTTTCAGACCCTCTGTTTGTCCGAACAGCCGAGGGGATGCAGCCCACACCCAGAACCGAAGACCTGATGCCTTCGGTCAGGCAGGTGCTCGCTGGCATGTCGCAATTGGTGTCGAGCGCCAGTCATTTTGAGGCCGCCACCAGTGCGCGCAAGTTCCGCATCTTCATGACCGATGCCAGCCATGTCACGCTGATGCCCAAAATTTTTGCGCATGTTCATGCGCTGGCGCCCGGTATTCGCCTGGAGGCCGCCACCATAGGCCCCAATATGGCGGCCGAACTTCAGTCCGGCGAAGCGGACTTGGCATTGGGTTTGATCCCCGGACTGGAAGCGGGCTTTTACCAGCAGGCCCTGTTCGATCAGGACTGGATATGCCTGGCCAACCCCAAGCACCCTCGTTTGGGGGCCAAACTCTCGCTCAAGGCCTACTTATCAGAAGCGCATGTCGGCATCGTCTCAGGAACAGGCGGCAAGCTGCTCGACAAAGCGCTGCAAGGCACAGGCCAGCAACGCCAGGTCCAACTGGCCTTACCTGGCTTTCTGGGCTTGTCCGCCATTTTGCAGAGCAGCGATTTGCTGGCGACACTGCCTCGCCACATTGGGGAAACACTGGCGCAGGCCGCTGGTCTGCGGGTGTTGCCTTGTCCCTTGAAGATTGAAAGTTTCACCGTCAAGCAGTACTGGCACACCCGATTCCATCAAGACCCAGCCAACCGTTGGCTCAGGGCCGTTTGCAGCTGCTTGTTGATGCAGACCCAGCGACACACACGCCAGGCGTGAGTCTGAGTCATGCCCGTTTCAATGGCTCATGCGCACCACCGCATCGGCCCGCTTGTGCAGGTCGGGCAACAGTTCCAGACCCAGGCCCGGCTTGTCATTCAGGCTGATCATGCCGTTCTTCACTTGCGGCAATTCGGTCACGAGTTCCCTGTACCAGCCGGTGTAGAAGGCGCGCACGCTTTCCTGAATGAGCGCATTGGGCGCGTGCAGTGACAAATGTGTCGAAGCCGCCCACACCACCGGCCCGGTGCAGTCATGCGGAGCCACGGGCAGCTGCCAGGCGTCGGCCATGGCAGCGATCTTGCGGGCTTCGGTGAGGCCCCCGCACCAGCTCAGGTCGAGCATGGCGACACCGGCCACACCGGTTTGCAAATAGTCCTTGAAGCCCCATTTGTAGCTGAGCGTTTCGCTCGCACAAATCAGCGCCTTGCAATCGACCGCGTACTGCTTGAGCAAATCGAGGCTGTCCATGCGGATCGCGTCTTCGTGCCAGAAGGTGTCGAACTCTTGCAGGGCGCGTGCAATTTTTTGCGCCATGGGCAAGCGCCACAGGCTGTGGAACTCGACCATGATGTTCATCTTGTCGCCCACCGCTTGGCGGATCTTGCGGAAAGGCTCCAGCGCCGTGTTCAGGTCTTGCGGGCTGATGTACTGGCCATGTGATTTTTCGGCGGCCATGTCAAAAGGCCAGATCTTCATGCCGGTGATGCCTTCGCTCAAAAGCGATTCGGCCAGCTCGTCGGCGTGGTGCAAAAAGCCTTGCAGGTCTTCGTAAGGCCCGGCGCCCTGCCCCAAGCCCCAGTTGCTGCTGGTCTGGTTGACGTTGCTGCGGATGTACTGGTAGCCCGCGCAGGTGTTGTACACACGGATCTCGTCGCGGCTCTTGCCGCCCAGCGCGGTGTACACCGGCATGCCTGCGGCTTTGCCAAAGATGTCCCACAACGCAATGTCCACCGCCGAGTTGCCACGTGTCTCGACACCGGACCCGCGCCAGCCCAAGTAGCCCGTGATGTCACGCAAACGTGATTCGATGGCCAGAGGGTCTTGGCCGATCAGTTTGGGGGCTACCCATTCGTGCAAATAAGCCTCGACCGCTTGAGCGCCCATGAAGGTTTCGCCCAGGCCCACCAGGCCCTCGTCGGTGTGCAGACGCACCCAGATGATGTTGGGAAATTCGTTCAGGCGGACGGTTTCGAGTTGGGTGATTTTCATGACGCAAACATTTCAGACGTTAAAAAAGCCCCACAGCTTGGGGCTGTGGGGCTTGGCGCGAGGGATCAACCGCCGCGTGCTTTCTTGAGTTCGTCTTGCACCACCTTGATGGCGTCGGCACCGATCGAGTCCTTGTGCTTGTCGTACACCGCAGCCACTTTGGCACGGATGCGGCTTTGCTCAGCCGCGCTGACTTCGTTGACCTGCATGCCCTTGGTCTTGAGCGATGCGAGCGACTTCTCGTTCAGGGTGCGGTTGGCAGCGCGCTCGACCTTTTGGCCTTCGATGGCGGCTTCACGCAGCAAAGCCTGCTCTTGTGGGCTCAGCTGATCCCACAGCTTCTTGCTGTAGAGGATCAGGAAAGGCGTGTAAGCGTGGCGGGTCACGCTCAGGTACTTTTGCACTTCATTGAACTTGGAAGTTTCAATCGTCACAAAGGGGTTTTCCTGGCCGTCGATGGCGCGGCTTTCCAGTGCCGAGAACACCTCGGGGAAGGCCATGGGCACGGCATTGGTGCCCAGGGTCTTGAAGGTGTCCAGGAAGATGTTGTTTTGCATCACGCGGACTTTGACGCCGTCAAAGTCTTCCAGCTTGGCCACGGGGCGCTTGCTGTTGGTGAGGTTGCGGAAACCGTTTTCCCAATAAGCCAGGTTCACCAAGCCAGCGGCTTCGAGTTTGGCATTGAAGTACTTGCCAGCCGGGCCATCGAGCACCGCATCGGCTTCTTTTTCGTTGGCAAACAGGAAGGGCAAGTCGAACACGCCCAGCTCCTTGACGATGCCCACCAGCGGCGAGCTGGAGGTGCACACCATCTCTTGTGTGCCTGCGCGCAAAGCCTGTGTGGCTTGCAAGTCGCCACCGGCCATGCCGCCCCAGAAAGCGGTGATCTTCATCTTGCCGCCGGATTTGGCGGTGATGATTTCCTGCATCTTCTTCACGCCTGCACCGACCGGGTGGTCTTCGTTGATGCCGTTGGTGAATTTGATGTTGCGCTCCGAGAACTGCGCCATGGCAGTGCCGGCCACCAGGAAGGTGCCTGCCAACAGGGCCACCAGATTTCTGCGTTTGAACATGTTTGTCTCCTTGTATAAAAACACTGGGTTAAAAATCAGCACGAAAAATACTCAAGCCACTTTTTTCAGGCGTGTCGGTGAACCCGACGTGTGTGGCAGCTTTTTGCGCGTGGTCACCACGCGCTCAATGTCTTCATGGGCACCCTCGATCAGCACCCGGATGGCCCGCTCGGCCTTGGCGGGTGAATGGGCAATCACCGCATCGAGCACCGCACGGTGCAGCGGCAAGGAGCTGCGGGGTCCGTCCTTGATGCGGGTGGACAGCTCAAAACTGGTGCGCAGCAAGGCGCTCAGGGCCTTGCCCATCTGGACGAGCATGCGGTTGTGCGAAGCCACCAGCAGGCCCTGGTGAAAGCGCAAATCGTGGACCACATAGTCGCCACCGTGTTCGATCGCGTGTTTCATGCCCAGATAGGCGTCTTCCAACTCGGCGATGTCCTGGGCCGTGGCTTTGTCTGCGGCCATGCGCACGGCTGCAGGCTCGACCACGCTGCGCAGCTCTTGCAAGTCGCGCAAAAATTCAGGGGTCAATCCGGCCTGGGCTTGCCAGGCGATCACGTCCGGGTCAAACCAGTTCCACTGGTCATCTTGCAGCACACGGGTGCCCACTTTGGGACCTGTGGAGATCAAACCCTTGGCCACCAGGGACTTGATGGCTTCGCGCACCACCGTGCGGCTCACGCCCAACTCCTCACACAACAGCGGCTCGGGCGGCAGACTGGAACCGATGGCATAACGCCCGGCCAAAATCGATTGACCGAGGATTTCCAAGACCGAACTGTGAACGTTTTTGACCATGTGCTTGTCGTTGATCGCGCAATCATATGATGAATAAAAGCGTTTGAATCCCGAGGAAAACCCTGCATTCGTCCGCTTGGCGTTCAGGGTTTTTGCGCATGTCACAGGGTTTACATGGAGGCAGGGATTTTTCAATCATCATATGATTGAGCGCACTTTATTCACCCGCACCTCCCCTATTTGTCATGTCTTCCAATCCCCGCAAAAAACCCGAAGAACTCCGCAGCCAGCAATGGTTTGGCCGTCAAGACCGCGACGGCTTTGCCTACCGCAGCTGGGTCAAGGGCAAAGGCGTGCCGCACGACCAGTTTGACGGCCGCCCCGTCATTGGCATCTGCAACACCTTCAGCGAACTGACCCCTTGCAACTCCCATTTCCGAACCTTGGCCGAGCAGGTCAAGATCGGTGTGTACGAAGCGGGTGGCTTCCCCTTGGAGTTTCCCGTCATGTCTTTGGGCGAAACCCTGCTGCGCCCCACCGCCATGTTGTACCGCAACCTGGCGTCCATGGACGTGGAAGAAAGCATTCGCGGCAACCCCATCGACGGCGTGGTGCTGCTCATGGGCTGCGACAAGACCACACCCAGTTTGCTGATGGGCGCATCGAGCGCCGGCTTGCCCACCATTGGCGTGTCGGGCGGCCCCATGCTCAACGGCAAATGGCGCGGGCAAGAACTCGGCTCGGGCACGGGCGTGTGGAGCATGAGCGAGCAAGTGCGCGCAGGCACGCTCAAGCTGACCGACTTTTTTGAGGCTGAGAGCTGCATGCACCGCAGCCACGGCCACTGCATGACCATGGGCACCGCCAGCACCATGGCCAGCATGGTCGAAGCCCTGGGCATTGGCCTGCCGGGCAACGCCGCCTACCCGGCGGTGGACGGCCGCCGCAATGTGCTGGCCCGCGAAGCCGGTCGGCGCATCGTCGAGATGGTGCACACCGACCAGACCATCAGCAAAGTGCTCACCCGCGAGGCCTTTGAAAACGCCATCCGCACCCTGGCCGCCATTGGCGGCTCGACCAACGCGGTGATCCACCTGATCGCGATTGCAGGCCGCCTGGGCCTCAAACTCACCGTGGACGACTTCGAGCGCCTGGGCAGCGAGCTGCCTTGCCTCTTGAACCTGCAGCCTTCTGGCGAGCACCTGATGGAGGACTTCTGCTACGCCGGTGGCCTGCCGGTGGTCATGAAAGAGATCGAGCACCTGCTGCACAAAGACATCGTCACCGTGAGCGGCAAGACCGTGAGCGAGAACATCGCCAGCGCCGTGAACTACGACCCGCGTGTGATCAAGAAGTTCGACGAACCCTTCAAGGAAAAAGCGGGCATCGCCATCTTGCGCGGCAACCTGGCCCCGCGCGGCGCGGTCATCAAGCCGAGTGCGGCCACCCCGGCGCTGATGGTGCACACCGGGCGCGCCGTGGTGTTTGAGGACAGCAACGACTTCCACAAGCGCATCGACGACGAGAGTCTGGACGTCGATGAAAACTGTATTCTGGTGCTCAAGAACTGCGGCCCCAAAGGCTACCCCGGCATGGCCGAAGTGGGCAACATGCCGCTGCCGCCCAAGGTGCTGCGCAAAGGCATCACCGACATGGTGCGCATCAGTGACGCCCGCATGAGCGGCACCGCCTATGGCACCGTGGTGCTGCACACCACCCCCGAAGCCGCAGCCGGTGGCCCGCTGGCCGTGGTGCAAAACGGCGACATGATCGAGCTCAATGTGCCCGAGCGGAAACTGCAATTGCTCATCAGCGACGAAGAGTTGGCCAAGCGCTTGTCCCTCTGGGAAAAGCCCGCCCCCGCCATGCAGTCGGGCTACTGGAAGCTCTACATCGACCATGTGCTGCAAGCCGACGAAGGCGCCGACATGGACTTTTTGGTCGGCCAGCGTGGCGCGGCCGTGCCCAAAGACAACCACTGATTCACGGAGATAAGCATGCGAATTTTGATCACCGGCGGTGCCGGATTTTTGGGCGCTCGTTTGGCCCGCGAGATTTTGAAAAAAGGCCAACTCAATGGCCAAACCGTCACCGAACTGGTGATTGCCGACCTGTTCCCCGCCCCCGCTGACCTGCTGGCCGACCCGCGCGTCAAGGGCCACGCAGGCCCCATGCTGGAACAAGGCGACTTGTTCAAGAGCGGCTTTGACGGCGTGTTCCATTTGGCCTCGGCCGTGTCGGGCGAGTGCGAACTCGACTTTGATCTGGGCCTGCGCTCCAACGTGGACAGCTCGCGCCTGCTCCTGGACAGCCTGCGTGCTTCGGGCAAGGTGCCACGTTTGGTGTTTGCCAGCTCGGTGGCGGTGTTCGGTCCTGACGCCGCCAACCCCATGCCCGCGCTGGTGACCGACACCACCTTGCCCACGCCGCAAACGTCTTACGGCACGCACAAGCTGATGATCGAGTACATGGTGGCCGACTACACCCGCAAGGGCTACATCGACGGCCGCTCGGCCCGCTTGATGACGGTGACTGTGCGCCCGGGCAAGCCCAATGGCGCAGCCTCCTCGTTTTTCAGCGGCATCATCCGCGAGCCGCTGGCAGGAACGGCCACCACTTGCCCGGTGGATGCCCATGTGTCACACCCCATGTCCTCGCCAGGCAACACCATTCACGGCTTGATCACCGTGTTTGAAGCCAGCCGCGAAGCGATTGGTGGGCGCATGGCACTGAACCTGCCAGGCTTGAACGTGAAAGTGAGCGACATGCTGGCTGCGCTTGAAAAAGTGGCAGGCCCTGCCGTGCGTGCACGCGTGACGTTTGAAAAAGACGAACGCATCGCCGCCATCGTGGACAACTGGGCCAAGGGTTGCACCTTTGATCGCGCCCACGCATTGGGCCTGCGGGCCGATGAGAGCTTTGAGACCATCATTGCGCAGTACATCGAAGACTGCAAAACCAGACCCGGTTACCCAGCCGATGCCTTGAAGGGTTTGAGCTGAGCCGTCATGTCCCCAGAAAAATCACACGACATCGTCGCCTTGGGCGAGGCGATGGTCGAGTTCAACCAGACGCAGACTGAACCGCCTTTGTACCTGCAAAGCTTTGGCGGCGACACCAGCAACGCGGCCATTGCGGCTGCACGCGCGGGTGCACAAGTGGCCTATTTGACGCGCTTGGGCACCGACCGCTGGGGCGATCGGCTGATGGATTTGTGGCAGCGCGAAAGCGTGGACACCCGCTCGGTTATGCGCGATGCCCAGGCCCCCACAGGCATGTACTTTGTCAGCCACGACGCGCAAGGCCACCACTTCAGCTATGCCCGTGCGGGCTCAGCGGCCAGCCGCATGCAGCCCTCTGACGTGCACACCTGGCAAAGCACGATTGCAGCCAGCCGCTGGCTGCACCTGTCGGGCATCAGCCTGGCGATTTCGGCTTCTGCCTGCGACACGGCTTTGACCGCCATGCAAGCGGCCCGCGCATCGGGCACGCGTGTGGCGCTCGACTCCAATTTGCGTTTGTCGCTCTGGCCGCTGGCCCGTGCGCAAGCCTGCATCACCCACGCCGTGGGTCTGTGCGATCTGTTCTTGCCCAGCCTGGAAGACATCATGGCCTTGACCGGTTTGACCGAGCCCGAAGCGATCATTGACTGGAGCCATGCGCGGGGCGCACCACAGGTGGTGCTCAAACTGGGGGCTGAAGGGGCTTTGGCCTCGGATGGCCACACACGCCAACGCGTGCCCGGCTTGGCCGTGCAAGCGGTGGACGCCACAGGCGCAGGTGACTGCTTTGCGGGCAATTTGCTGGCCCGCTTGGCCAAGGGTGATGACTTGTGGGCGGCCACCGCTTATGCCAATGCTGCAGCATCGCTGTCGGTGCAAGGCTATGGCGCAGTAGCTCCTTTGCCCCGGCCTGAAGCGGTGATGAAGTGTCTGCAGCCATGAGCCTGCGTCCTGTGATCGCCGTGGACTGGGGCACCAGCAGCTTGCGCGGGGCGCGTCTGGGTGCGGCTGGCGAGGTTCTTGAATCACGACACTACCCGCGCGGCATCATGACCGTGGCCAAAGGCCAGTTTGAAGCGGTGTTTGAAGACTGCTTTGGCGACTGGATGCAGAACCCCGATGCCCTGTGCCTGATTTCGGGCATGGCGGGCAGCCAGCAAGGCTGGCAAGAAGCGCCCTACTGCCCTTGCCCTGCGGGCTTTGAAGAATTGACGGCTCGGCTGCACTGGCTGCAAGCGGGTCGCATGGCCATCGTGCCCGGCCTGAGCTGCCTGCACGAGGACGGCTTGCCGGTGCTGCAGCACGATGTGATGCGCGGTGAAGAGATCCAGATTTTCGGTGCGCTGGCCTTGACCGGTCTGCGCGATGCGACCGTGGTCCTGCCCGGCACGCACAGTAAATGGGCACAGGTCTCGCAGGGCCGCGTGCAGGGCTTTCGCAGTTTCATGACGGGCGAAGTCTTTGCGCTGCTGAGCCAGCACTCGATCCTCTCGCGCACCCTGATGGCCGATGCGCCCTGGCACGAAGGCGCTTTTGTGCAGGGCGTGCAATTGGCGCAGCGCACGCCCAGCGTGCTGTCCAGCATTTTTGCCACCCGCACCCTGGCGCTGTTTGGCAGCTTGCCCCCGGAGCAGCACCCGTCCTTTTTGTCCGGCCTCTTGATCGGCGAAGAACTGCGCGCCATGGCACGCCCGGGCAGTGCCGTGCTGCTGATCGGCAGCGCCCTGCTCACGCAGCGCTATGCGCTTGCCCTGCATTGCCTGGGCATGGCCAGCCAAAGCCTGGGCGACGAAGCCACCTGGGCCGGCCACGCCGCACTGGCCCGACAACTGAAGGCCTGAAAGCCACGTCATGAACACCCTGAGCATTCCCGAACAATTCAAACGCGCCCTCCAGCAACTGCCCCTGGTGGCCATCTTGCGCGGCCTGACGCCGGAAGAAGCCCCAGCCATCGGCCAAGCGCTGGTGGACAGCGGCTTTGCCTTGATCGAGGTGCCGCTGAACTCACCGCGCCCTTTGGACAGCATTGCGGCTTTGGCCGCGCAGCACCCGAACCACCTGATCGGTGCAGGCACCGTGCTGAGCGCAGCCCAGGTGCGCGAGGTACAGGCTGCTGGCGGGCGCATCATCATCTCGCCGCACTTTGACCCCGCTGTGGTGCACGAAGCCATGCGACTGGGCCTGGCTTGCGTGCCCGGCGTGGCCACGCCCAGCGAGGCCTTTGCGGCCCTGAACGCGGGCGCCCATGCCCTGAAACTCTTCCCTGCGGAGCTGATCACGCCCCCTGTGCTCAAGGCCATGCGGGCAGTCTTGCCCGCCGATGTGCCGCTGCTGCCCGTGGGCGGCATCACGCCCGACAACATGGGCAGCTACCTGAATGCAGGTGCCAACGGTTTTGGTTTGGGATCGGCCTTGTACAAGCCGGGTCAATCGGCCCAAGAGGTGAGCACCGCCGCGCAGCGCTTTGTGAAAGCCTTGCGGGGCTGATCCAAAGCGCTTTAGCCCATCGGGCCGCATGCTGAAATCAAACGCCCAAATAAGCTTTGCGGATTTCGTCGCGGCGGCTCAATTCAGACGAGACCCCCGAGGTGACCACGCGGCCGTTTTCGAGCACATAAGTGCGCTGCGAAATCGCCAGCGCACGGCTGACGTTTTGTTCCACCAGCATCACCGCTGTGCCGCTTTGGTGGATGGCTTCAATGGCGCGGAACATCTCGCCCACGATGCTGGGTGCCAAGCCCAGGGAGGGCTCGTCCAGCAACAACAAACGGGGCAAAGCCATCATGGCGCGACCGATGGCCACCATTTGCTGCTGACCGCCCGACAAGGTGCCCGAGACCTGACCGAGCTTGGCGCGCACTGCAGGAAACAGATCGCACACCTGCTCAAACGTGCGGTCACGCACCGCTCGCGCCGCAGGATGCATGGCCCCGAGTTCGAGGTTTTCGCGCACCGTCATGCCGGTGAACAGCCTTCGACTTTCGGGCACCAGGGCCAGGCCTCTTTCGCACAAGCGGTGCGCGGGCATGTCCGACACGACCTCGCCTTCCCAGACGATGCGTCCTGATTTGAGCGGACTCAGGCCCATGACGGCATGGATCAAGGTGGTCTTGCCGGCGCCATTGGGGCCGATGACCGAGACCAACTCGCCCGCGTTGATCTGCAAAGAGATGTCCCACAGGGCTGGTGCAGCGCCGTAATGAACTTGGATGTTTTCTATTTGGAGCATGTTCAAACCGCCGCTTCGTCACCCAGATAAGCCCGCACCACCTCGGGGCGGGACATCACGTCCTGCGGATCACCCTCGGCAATGACCTCGCCCTGGTTGAGCACCACCAGTCGGTCGGACAAGGCCAACACAGCACTCATGACATGCTCGACAAACACGATGGATGTGCCACGCTCCCGGATACGACGGATGGTCTGCACGGCCGCACCGATTTCGGATGGTGTCAGCCCAGACAAGACTTCATCGAGCAAGAGCACCTGAGGGCGCGCGGCCAAAGCGCGGGCCAGCTCCAGGAATTTGCGCTGGTGCAAGTTCAGCTCGTCAGGGTAGTGGTCGCCCTTGTCCTGCAAGCCAGTGAAGAGCATCCATTCCTGCGCCTCGGCCTGCGCTTGCGCATCGCTCAGACGCGCACCGCCGTAATGTGCAGCCAAGGTGACGTTTTGCAGCACTGTCAGGCCATGGAATGGCCGGGGAATCTGGTAAGTGCGTGACAGGCCTTGTCGGCGGATGCGGTGCGCAGGCCAGCCGGCGCACGACTGCTCACGCAGCACCACGGTGCCGCTGGTAGGTTTGTAGTGGCCGGTGACCACGTTGATGAAGGTGGACTTGCCCGAGCCGTTGGGGCCCAGCAAGCCCAAAATTTCGCCTCGGTACAGGTCCAGGTCCACCCCGTTGAGAGCGCGAATGCCCGAGAACTGTTTGCTCAGCCCGCGGACTTCGAGGACCTTTTGACGGTCCGGCGCATCAGAGGGGCGTGTCAAAGGACGTTCGAGCACCAAAGTCTCAACGCTGTCGTGCGTCGGTTCATGCACGTCGGTCACGGGCACGCGGTTCTTTTGAATGAGTCGCTTGTGCTGGCGCAACTGCCAAGTGCCCAAAATACCGCGCGGCATGACCAGCACCGCCCCGGCCAGCACAAGGCCAATGACCATTTTGCCCACCAGCGCACTCTCGCCTGCCGTGAAGGCATTGATCAGGAGTGTGATCAAAATACCGCCCAGCATGGGGCCCGCCCAATGGCGGCTGCCGCCGAGCACACTCATGAGCACCACGGTCAGAGGGACCGTGATGTTGAAGGTCTCGCCCACCGTGACGTACGACACGTACAAAGCGTGGATGGCCCCCATGACACCGGCAAAAAAACTCGACAGGGCAAAAGCGCCCATCTTGAGCCAGAAGGTGGGCACGCCATTGACTTCGGCGGCATCTTCATCGTCGTGGATGGCCAACAAGCCCAGTCCTGCACGCGCATGGAACAGCCACCATGCGGCCGCCACACACAAGACCGTCAGCACCAGACTGGCGTAATAAAACGTGGAAGCGGGCTTGGGGCCCCACTGCGGCAAGCTGACGCCCATCAAGTAAACGCCAGGCCCTCCATCAATGGGCGTGTTCACAACCACCGTGGCCAGCACAAAGCCCACAGCCAGCGTGATCAGGGCAAAGGATTCGCCCCGAATTTTGCGGACATTGAAAACCAGCGCACCTATGGCCAGCGCCAGCAGCGCGGCCAGCACGCCGCTGCCCAGCGCCGCAGGCACCACGGGCCAGTCGGCTTTGGCGGCCAAGGTGGCCATGCCGTACATGCCCACCCCAAAAAATGCACCATGCCCAAAAGAGAAGTAACCAGAGTAGCCCGAGAGCATGTTCCAGGAGGTGGCCAGCGTCATCCAGAAAAAGATCACATACAGCAAGGACTGCAAGTGCACCGGCAGGCCCCAATACGGTGCCGCCAGCAGCAGCGCCAGCACCCCGAGCACAAGCGAAATTCGCAGCTTCTTATTCATCACCACGCCTGAGTAAAAGGATCAGGATCAGCACCGTGAAGGCCACCAGCGGTGCCCAGGTGGGTGCGATCAGGGCTTGTGTCATGGACTCGCTGATGCCGATCACCAAACCGCCCAGCAAAGGGGTCAGCGCCGAGCCCAGGCGACCAATCATGACCACCGCAAACACCACACCGACCCAAGAAAATATTTGGGATGGTGCCAGCGTGAAGGTGAGTGCCACGCACACGCCTGCACAGGCGGCCAGCGCTGCGCACAAGCCGGCCAGACCGATGGCCAGGCGCTTGGCGTTGATGCCAAAGGCGGTCGCAATGGCCGGGTCTTCGGCACTGGCACGCACCGACTTGCCCACGTCGGTGCGGTGCAGCATCCACCAGACCAGCGCCACGGCTGCCAAAGACATGCCCAAAGTCAGCGCCTCGGAATAGGTGACCACCACGCTGCCCAGCCGGAATTTGTGTTCGTCGTACAAGGAGGCCATGCGGCGAAAGTCGGCGCTCCAGATCCACTGCAGCAAAGCCTCGACGGACACGGTGATGCCAAAGCTCACCAGCAAGGAGTTGAAAGGGGTGATGGCAAAACGGGCGAACACCGCCTGCAAGGCCATGCCCAATGCGGCAAACAGCGGCACCAAAACCACCAGGGAAATCAAGGGATCGACACCCAAACGGGTCTTGAGCTCATAGGTGATGTAGGCCGACAGAAACACCCAGGCAAAGTGCGCCAGGTTGATTTGCCGCAGCAAGCCCCAGCCCAGTCCGATGCCCAGGCCGATGAGGCCATACAGGGCACCGAGAAAGACACCGGAAGCCAGCGCTTGGAGTAACAGCCCTGCGCTGGGCATGTCAGAACTGCATCTTGCTGCCGGGCAAAGCGACGTCTTTCGGATGGATCACCACCCACTTGCCGCCTTGCAGTTGCTTGATGCGGTTGAGGTCATCGCCGTAGTTGTTGGGGCCATCAAAACGGACTTTGCCCACAATGGTGTCGACACGATTCTTCTTGAGCCACGCCCCGATCTTGGCATCTTCGAGGCTGCCGGCACCTTTGACACCCGCCTCCAAAAATTGCCAACCCGCAAAGGCATTGGCCGCTTGCAGCTCGAACACGGTATCGGGCAAGTTGGCTTTGGCCGCACGTTCGTTGTAGAGCTTGATGGCTTCGGCGTACACCGGGTTGTTGGTGAAGGGCGCATGCTGCTCAAAAGTGGTCAAAGTCAGTGCGTTGGCTGCGAGCGGCGACTGTGCCAGTGGTCCAGGTGTGGGGTAGACATGAAAATGGATCTTGGGCTTGTAGTCGATCTTGTTCATCGCCTCGAGCAATTGCATGCTTTCCGCACCAATAGAGCCGATCCAGACCACATCGGCATTGGCCTCTTTCAAACGAGAAGCAATGGGGCCAAAGTCGCGGTTGCCAAACTCCCATTCGAGCCACAAGGCTTCGCGCAAGCCACGCTTTTTGAAGACTTCGCGTGCGCCCACCGACAAAAACACCACCGAGGGGAATTTGCTGGTGACGATGGCCACGGACTGGGGTTTGGCACCGCCTGCTGCGATGGCGTCGAGCAAAGTGTTGGGCACTGTGGTGCCGGGATCAATGCCCATCACATAGGCCGGGAAGTGCAGGTCGTATTTGGCCAGCGAAGGGATGCCAAAAGAATTGGTGATCAGGACCTTGCCGTTGCGCTGAGCCACACCCATGGCAGCCAGTGAATTGGCCGTCGCGTAGGGGCCCATCAGCAAATCGACGTTGTCGCCTGAAATCAGTTGTTCGTACAAGGTGCGGGCCAAGTCGGGCTTGGATTGGTCGTCCTTGACCACCCACTCCACCGGACGCCCCAGCAAGCCACCGCGTTTGTTGAGTTGCTCGATGAAGATGTCACCGGCAATCTTGTGCATCACGGCCGTCCCCGCCAAAGGGCCCGTCAAGGACAAGGTGCTCCCGACCCGAATCGGTTTGGTCTGCGCTTGCAGCCATGTCGAGGTCGAAGTGAGCAACAAGGACGAACCCAGTGCTTTCAGGAAAGGCCGCTTTTGCATGGAGGGTTCCTCAGATCGCTGTTGATGAAATTTGCAAAACTTGCAAATCCATTATGGAAGCCCGCGTGCATCCGCCCATTGGGAATAACCCCTTGAAGCGCTGTCGCCAACGCGCTTGCGAACAAGTCGACAAGGGATTCACAGTGCATCGGAACCGTGGTGCCTTGGCACTGCGTTACCTCATTTGTTGTTTTAAAAGAGCCCTCTGACCCATGAGCACCACACCTGCTTCCAGCGCCTTCACGCCCTCGGGCTCCACACACATGGCCATCGCCGAAGTCGACCGCATCGTCGTGCGCGGCAAAGATCTTTGCCGCGATGTGATCGGCCAACAATCCTTCACAGCCTATTTTTTATTTTTGCTCACCGGTGAGACCCCCAGCGAGAACCTGGTGCGTGTGGCCGATGCCACCATGGTGTCGTTGGCTGAGCATGGCTTGGTGCCTTCGGTTCAGGCCGCTCGCATGACCCTGGCGGCAGCACCCGAATCGGTGCAAGGTGCCGTGGCTGCTGGCCTGCTGGGCTGCGGCCCGGTGATCTTGGGGGCCTCAGAAACAGCGGGACACCTGTTGATTGCCATGCTGGCCCAGTCAGCGCAAGAAGGCAAATCTTTGGAGGACATTGCGCGTGAGCGCTTGCAAGCCTTTCGGGCCGCCAAGCAAGCCCTGCCCGGCTTTGGCCACCCGGTGCACAAACAAGGCGATCCACGCGCGACCAAACTGATTGAGCTGGCCCGGCAATGGGGCGTGGCGGGTGAGCATGTGCGTGCCTTGGAGGCACTGGCTTCACAAGTCGAAGGCGTGTATGGCCGGCCCTTCCCCATGAACGTGTCGGCGGCGATTCCTGCCGTGTTGCTGGATGCGGGCTACCCCGCCGGTGCGCTCAAGGGCATTCCCTTGCTGGCCCGCACGGCATCGCTGGTGGCGCACATTCTGGAAGAGCAGACCCGACCCATTGGCTTCAAATTGGCCAGCGCTGCCGAGCAAGCCATGACGTATGACGGCCCCCCCGTGGCCCGCTGAAGACGGGCGCACACCATGAGCCCATCAACGCTCCTGTCGCCGCTGGAAGTGCTGCGCCAATTTGAGGCGCACGACTTCTCGATCGATCAGTTTTTCCAGGCACGTCTTCGCCGATTGGGCGATCAGCCCATGGTGGAATACCAGGGCACCGTCATGAGCTGGCAAGCCTGCGCCGAACAAGCCGACCGGGCCGTGGCCTGGCTGCTGACGCGAGGCGTTGCAGCCGGTGACCGCATCGGGCTCATGGCCTACAACCACCCGGCCACGGTGGTCTTGCTGATCGCCTGTGCGCGTGTGGGGGCAATCTTGGTGCCCTGCAACCCGGAGTTTGAAGCACGCGAAGCCCAATACATTTTTGAGCATGCAGGCGTGCGAGGCGTCGTCTGCTCACCCGAAGCGCTGAGCAAGGTTCAAGAGGCCACCTCACAGATGGCGCTGCGACCTTGGCAAGTGGTCATCGAGCAAGACCAGCCCGGCAGTGAAGCATCTTTGCTGACTCAATGGAAGGAATGCGCACCCGATCACAGCACGCGCAGCGGCACGGCCGACAGCACCTGCATGATCATCTACACCTCGGGCACCACCGGTTTCCCCAAAGGGGTGATGCACAGCCAACGCAGCTACTTGCTCACGGCCGAAGCCTTTGTGCACCGCATGTACCTGCAGCCCGACGAACGGATCATGTGCGTGCTGCCGCTGTTCCACATCAATGCCTTGATGTACTCGCTGGGCGGGGCCATGGCTTGTGGCGGCACCTTGATCTTGATCCGGCGCTTTTCGGCCTCCACCTTCTGGCAGCAAGCCGCCGAAACACGCGCCACCGAGGTGAATGTGATCATGTCAGCGGCGGCCATTTTGGCGCGCAGACCGATCGAAGAATTTGCGCCCCAGCACAAACTGCGCAAGATGTTTTTGGCACCTTTGAACCGCGATTTGCTGGACACCTTCCAGCAACGCTTTGATGTGCCGGTGTTGATTGAATGCTATGGCATGACCGAGATTCCGGGCGTGCTGAGTAACCCCTTCATGGGGCCTCACAAACTGGGCAGCATGGGCTGCATTTCGCCGCATCCGGACCCACAGATCCCCAGGCCACAGGTTCGGGTCATCGATGAAGAGGGCCGAGACATACCCTTGGGCGAAGTGGGCGAGCTGGCGGTCCAAACGCCCACCTTGATGCAGGGCTACTTCAAAGATCCCGAGCAAACCGCGGCCAGCTTCCAAGACGGCTGGTTCCTCACGGGCGATTTGGTGCGCCGGGATGCCGATGACTTTTTGTTTTTCTTCACCCGCAAGAAAGACATCATCCGCCGGCGCGGTGAAAACATCTCGGGGGCCGAGATCGATTCGGCCATCGGCAGCCATCCGGACATCCTGGAGTGCGCCTCGATTGGCGTAGCCTCCGATTTAGGTGAAGAGGAAATCTTGCTGGCCGTGGTGCCACGCCCTGGCACCACCATCACCCCCGAAGCGGTCCATGCGCACGCGCAGTTGCACCTGTCTCCCATCAAGCGCCCCCGCTACATCGTCATGGTCGACAGCCTGCCCCACACCGGCTCCATGAAGATCGCCAAATTCCGACTCAAACCTGCCGACAAGCTGCGCCAGCAGGCCACCGATTTTTCATCCTAGGACATCCCCATGAGCGATACCCCCAACACCACCGAACACCGTTACGACGCTTTGCACCTGATCACCGAAGAGGTCTTGGCGCGTTATTCCAAGACGCCCGATCCACGCCTTCGTGAGCTGATGCTGTCTTTGATCAAGCACATCCACAGCTTTGCCAAAGAGGTCAAACTCACCGCCGAGGAATGGGCGTTTGCCATGAGCTTTCTGGAAGAGACCGGCAAATGGTGCTCTCCGGGCCGCAACGAGTTCATGATTTTTTCGGACGCCTTTGGCCTGTCGATGCTCACCGTGACGCAGGACTACCCCCGTCCTGAACACGCCACCGAGCCCACCCTGGTCGGGCCCTTCTTGTTGGAAAACGCACCCCACTTCGCCATGGGAGACGACATCAGCGCAGGCGCTGCGGGCACGCCCATGTATGCCCAAGGCCAGATTCTGGATATCCAGGGCCAGCCCGTCGCCAACGCGGTCATTGACGTCTGGCACTCGGACGAACGCGGCCTGTACGACGTGCAAGACGGCATCGAAGAAAACGGCCCCTGGGCGCGTGCGGTGCTGACCACGGGTGCCGATGGCCGTTACAGCTTCTGGTCGGTCCTGCCTGTGGACTACCCCGTGCCCCAAGACGGCACCGCCATCCAGATGCTCAAGGCCACCACCGGCAGAAGCTGGCGTCCTGCGCATTTGCACTTCCGCATCCAGGCCCCGGGCCAGCGCCCCTTGATCACCCACATCTTTGACCGCAACAGCGAGAACCTCTACAGCGATGCCGTGTTTGGCGTGCGCCCGTCTCTGATTGCGGACTTCGTGCCGCAAAAGCCCGGGCAAGCGCCCGATGGCAAAACCATGGACCGCGACTTCTTCACGCTGAAATACAACTTCGTGATGACCGACGCCTTGAAATGATGGACCGAGTGGACAAGCCGTGAAGCGGACAGCCATCCAGCGGATGAAGCCCTAAAATCACCCGTCCGCTTCACTTGCCCTGCCCATGTCATTGCCCGATTACAGATCCAGCCCCCATTACAAAACCAAGGATCTGCTCAAGATACGCATGGGTCGTTGGGTCTACCCGCAAGCCACTGCCCGTTGGTTGAATTACATCGGTGCGCACCCGTTTTTGACGGTGGGTTTGATGCGTCAGCCCAGACTGCTGACCAAAATCCTTCGTCCCTACTTGCATGAAGGGCTCAGCTGTGGCCAACGGGTGAACGCGCTCATCGAACACTACACGCTGGTCCAGCAGTTGAGGCTGACCGAACTGACGGCCCAAGGTTTGGGGGGCCACGTCGTGCTGTACCAGGGCCAAGCCAAAAGCGGTGATCCATTTGGCATCCATTTGAGTGCAGGCTGGCAAGGCCAGCGCGAAGGCGAGTTTTGCCTGAGCCTCATGTACAAAAACGAGACGCTGTTTGAACTCAACTTCACCTTGCAAACACATCAAGGACACTTATGCCTGTTGGTCGGCAGACTGCAAGGCACGTCACGCGACGATGCGCAGCAGTGGGTGCGCCAAGCCACGACTGACCTGCATGCCCTGCGCCCAGTCAATGTGATGCTGCACGCTGCACGCAATGTGGCATTCATTCTGGGATGCCAAACGGTGCGCATGGTGTCCAACAAAAACCGTGTGGCCCTGAACCTGTGGCGACGTTGGCGCATCACCGCCAATTACGACAAAACCTGGACCGAGGCCGGTGCCCATTTGGCGAGCGACGGTTTTTACGAGATCGAGCCCTTGGGCGAAAAAGAGATCGACCTGAGCGAGATCGCCTCCAAAAAACGGGCCGAGGCCAAGCGCAAACAAGCCCTGCTCAACGACATGTATGCCGGTTTGAAAACTTACTTTGAGGAACACCGAGATGAACAGCCCGTCGCAGCTTGAACGCTGGATCGAAGAAGAGCGCGTGATCCGCGCCCGCATGGACGCAGGCGCTGGGCCTGGTGTGGCCACACGCGAACAAATTGCAGGCAAAACCGGCCTGCAAGTGATGCAAGGACTGCTTGCGGGCGAGTTGCCCTATGCCAGCATCGCCAAGACCTTGAACTTTGTGTTGGTGGACGTGAGTGAAGGCCAAGCCATCTTTCAGGGCACGCCCGGACTGGACCACATGAACCCCTTGGGCACGGTGCACGGCGGCTGGTTTGCCACCCTGCTCGACTCGGCCCTGGGCTGCGCGGTGCACACCATGATGCCGCCCGGACGCGGCTACACCACGGCCGACCTGAGCGTCAAATTGGTCAAGGCCCTCACCCCCAAAGTGCAGCGCGTGCGGGCCATTGGCCAGGTGGTGCACTGCGGCCGCCAACTGGCCACCGCAGAAGCCCGTTTGGTCGGGCCCGACGGCACCTTGTATGCGCATGCCAGCACGGCCTGCCTGGTTTTTGAAATGCCCACACCATCCAAGCCATGAGACTGCTTCACACCATGCTGCGCGTTGGCAACCTTCAACGCTCGATCGACTTCTACACCCAAGTGCTGGGCATGACACTGCAACGCACCTCGGAAAACCCCGATTACAAATACTCGCTGGCTTTTGTGGGTTACGGCACCAACCCGGACCATGCCGAAATCGAGCTGACCTACAACTGGGGCGTGGACAGCTACGACATGGGCACGGCCTATGGCCACATCGCCTTGGGCGTGCCTGACGTGTACGCTGCTTGCGACAAGATCAAGGCGGCGGGCGGCAACGTGACCCGCGAAGCCGGCCCGGTCAAGGGCGGCAGCACCGTGATCGCGTTTGTGACCGACCCGGATGGTTACAAGATCGAGCTGATCCAGCGGCCGCAATACGCGGATGGGCAGGGCTTGCGCTGAAGCCTGCACGTCTTTCAGCTGTAGGTCGGTGGCTTAAGCCCCGACAGGTCCCCACACCCGCATGTCATCGTCGGACCTGAAGGTCCGACCTACCAACTCATCAACGTGGCAACTGACTGGCTTCGCGCGCCAGCGCTTCGATGCGTGCCCAATCGCCTTGGGCCATCGCGTCTGCAGGCACCAGCCATGAACCGCCCACGCAAGCGACATTGGGCAAGTTCAACAGATCATTGGCGTTTTGTTGCGTCACGCCGCCCGTGGGGCAGAACTTCACATCAAAGAACGGACCACTCCAGGCCTTGAGCATGGCGGGGCCGCCCGCTTGCATGGCAGGGAAGAACTTGAGTTCGGTGTAGCCGTCTTCTTGGGCCATCATGATTTCGCTGCCGGTGGCCACACCGGGCAACAATGACAATCCGTTGTCGCGGCAAGCCTGGCCGACTGTCTTGGTGTAACCGGGGCTCACCGCAAAACGGGCACCGGCTTTGGCGGCTGCGGCGGCATCGGCGGCACTGCGCACCGTGCCTGCGCCCACCACGGCACCGGGCACTTCTTTGGCGATGGCTTCCATGCAAGCCAGCGCCTGCGGGGTGCGCAGGGTGACTTCGAGCATGCGGATACCGCCGGCCACCAAGGCTCGGGCCATGGGCACGGCGTGTGCCACGTCGTTGAGCACGATCACGGGGATCACGGGGGCGTCCTGCATCACTTGCAGGGCGGTCAATGGACCATTCAGATTCACAGCCATGTGCAGGCTCCTTCTTCGGCTTTGAGCGCATTGCGGCGCATGTTGGCAAACAGTTCACGGCCCATGCCCACGCCGTTGGCGGCGCGCAGCTCGGCGGGCATTTGGGCCAGTGGGCGGGCGGCCCATTCGGCCTCGCTCACCAGCACCTGCAAGGTGCCCGCGACGCCATCGAGGCGAATCAGGTCACCGTCTTGCACCTTGGCCAGTGGACCGCCAGCCGCCGCTTCGGGCGAGACGTGGATGGCGGCGGGCACTTTGCCCGAAGCACCGCTCATGCGGCCGTCGGTGACCAGCGCCACCTTGAAGCCCTTGCCTTGCAGCACGGCCATGGGTGGGGTGAGTTTGTGCAGCTCGGGCATGCCGTTGGCTTGCGGGCCTTGCCAGCGCACCACGCACACCACATCGCGGTCGAGCTCGCCAGACTTGAAGGCGGCATGCAGCTCGTCTTGCGAGCTGAAGACGCGGGCTGGCGCTTCGATGGTGTGCAGTGCTTCGGGCACAGCCGAGATCTTGATCACACTGCGGCCCAGATTGCCTTGCAAGAGCTTGAGGCCACCCGAGGCGCTGAAGGGGCTGGATGCAGGACGCACGACGGTGTCGTCTTTGCTGGCACCGGCTTCATGCCAGACCAGCTGGCCGTTTTGTGAAGACGGGATGCGGGTGAATTCACGCAAACCGCCTGGGCGCACTGTCAGCACATCGGCATGCATCAGACCCGCATCCAGCAGCTCGCGGATCACATAGCCCGGGCCGCCTGCGGCCTGGAACTGGTTCACGTCGGCGCTGCCGTTGGGGTACACGCGGGTGAGCAAAGGCACCACATCCGACAGGGCAGAAAAGTCATCCCAGTCGATCACGATGCCCGCCGCACGCGCCACCGCCACCCAGTGGATCAGGTGGTTGGTCGAGCCGCCGGTGGCCAGCAGGGCCACCATGGCGTTGACGATGCAGCGCTCGTCGACCAGTCGGCCGATGGGGGTGAAGTTTTTGTCTTTGACCAGCGCCAGCACGGTGCGGGCCGCTTCGCGGGTGAGTTCAGCGCGCACGCCCTCGCCCGGGTTGATGAAGGCCGTGCCCGGCACATGCAGGCCCATGGCTTCAAGCAGCATCTGGTTGCTGTTGGCCGTGCCATAAAAGGTGCACGTGCCTTCGCCGTGATACGCCGCAGATTCGGCTTCGAGCAGCTCGGGGCGGCCGACCAGGCCTTGCGCGGCTTGTTCGCGCACCTTGGATTTGTCGCTGTTGGACAGGCCGCTGGTCATGGGGCCTGCGGGCACAAACACCGTGGGCAAATGGCCGAACTGCAAAGCGCCGATCAGCAGACCCGGCACGATCTTGTCGCACACGCCCAGCATCAGCGCGGCATCAAACACATCATGGCTGAGCGACACCGCTGTGGCCATGGCGATCACGTCGCGGCTGAACAGGCTCAGCTCCATGCCCGGCGTGCCCTGGGTCACGCCGTCGCACATGGCGGGCACGCCCCCGGCCACTTGGGCGGTGGCACCCAGTTTGCGGGCTTCGTCTTTGATGAGGTCGGGATAGTGCTGCAGCGGCGCATGGGCCGACAACAGGTCGTTGTAGGCGTTGACGATGCCGATGTTGGGCGCACGCGGGGCCACGACCTTGATTTTGTCCAAGGCGGTGGCGCGGCTCTTGTCGCCCTCGGGCATGGCGGCAAAGGCATGGGCCACGTTGGCGCAGCCCAGGCGCTGGGCACCAGGGTCTTTGCTGGCTGCAGCGTCCACCTGCGCCAAATAAGCCTGGCGGGTCGGGCTGCTGCGCTCGGTGATGCGGGCCGTGACGGCCGCCAAAATCGGGTGAAGTGTCATGAACTTGGGCCTTTGAAAGGCTTGGTAACAAAATTACATCACCGATGGTAACCGTGTTCAAGGGCTTTGTGCCGTTTGCGCGGTTACAGATGGGGTACAAGTCGACAACAGACTGTTTTGAGGCTGTTTGGACGTAAAAAAACCCGCCGAAGCGGGTTGATCAGGTCACCTGAAGGCTTCACTTGTGCTCAGCGTGGGCAGCTTCAGAAGCCGCAGGCGCAGCGGATGCGGCTTCCGAGGCAGCATCAGCAGGCGCTGCAGCAGCGGCCACGGGGGCAGCAGGCGCGGCTTTTTTGCTCTTGGCAATACCGAAACCGATGGCCAGGCCCACGGCCAGCACGATCACGGCGACCAGAACGGCCCACACAACGGGTTGATTGTCATTTTGAGTCGACGACATAGGGTTTTCTCCGAAAAAAAGTGAAACGATTGTAATGGGCGGTCATTGCGCAGCGCTGACTGCAACCGACCAACCATGGACACTGATGCACATCAGTGAAGCGAGCCAGGCGACTGCCTATACTCGAATGCATGGTGCGACTCGTGTCGTTTCATAGCTGTCCCTGTGACAGCATTCAACTAGAGATTTTTCTCCTCTCAACGAGGGTTAAATCCGCCTCTTAAATGAGGCAAAAACTTGTGTGGCCGAAAGGCTGTTTTTGGCTACACAGACACGTCCTCCAAGAGGGCGCGGATGTATTTCTGCGCCCTCAAGGGGTACAGATGTCGCCAAAAAGAGACACATTCAGGTGTGCCTCATGCGTCTTTACTTTTCTTTGCAAAAGTAAAGCGTGCATTGGGCTGCCCGTTGAAAACTGAGCGACACCGCTCTCTGTGTCTTGTTTTTCCACCAAAACCACGTCTGGAACGACGTGACCTCAACCGTACGTGCACTTGGAGTAATCCGAGGGTGCGGAGCTACGGTTAAACAGTCCGTGCGCAAGCACACAAGGCTGACGCAAGTCAGCTCCAATCCCATGAGCAAGACATGGGAGGGCTGCTGAGGTAAAGGGTATGGGAAACGTAACGTGAACTCTCGTCTGAACCGTCGTAACGAGTAAGCAGCTTACGCTTGTCTCCCCTCTTGAGGGGAAGCTGCAGCCAAAAGGCACGAAGTCAGGATGCGCATGTCATGTGCTTCGCATCGTTCCCAAAACGACTTCCGGCGGATAGAGGGTCCCTA